>OIYR01000065.1_pt1 | contig 61505 bp, 53 predicted proteins | sample 1588221 | NCBI WGS metagenome assembly OIYR01 (sample SAMN03283292) | human gut metagenome | biome: human-associated habitat; material: feces | host: Homo sapiens | place: Peru | collected 2012
TCCGTGCATTAAAGCAAAAATCAGGAGTGAGCTTTCGTCATTTACGGAAAATAAAGTGACTGCACTTATGTACGCAGCCAACTTCAAGCATTTTGAAGAAATAACATATAAGCTCAGCAAGGTATCTGTCGGACAGCCGATTATTGCGGTTGCTTCGTTTACCGACACTTTTAACGAAGAAAACAACTCAAATGCTGTAAAGGTTATTGACTCGGGCAATCTCGGAGAATGCTTTGATATGGATTTTGACCTTACGGAGTGGTATATCGACGAGAACGGCGACCTTTGTTCATACAATATTGACCGTGAGGGCGCAGGTTTTTATATCTTCTTTGCGCTCAAAAAAGATGCTCCGCTAAGTCTGGTGCAGAGATTTTTCAAGGAAGCCGAAAACGGCGACTGCGAGCTTGACTATATCAACGAAATTGTCGAAAGTATCGGTGACAAGGTGCTTGACGCTCTTGGTATGAAATTCAGCTGTTCGGACGGTGAGTGTAATGGAAAGTAGTCTTTTACCGCAAGAGGGTAAAAACAGAAACCACGAAAGATAAGGAGGTGCAGAACGATGGCAAGAAAGTTTGACCTTATCTCACAGCTGTATGAAGATACCTCGAAAGCGGTTATGTCACCCGATAAATGGGCGGCATTTTTGAAAACAGCCTGTTATAACTACCGACTGCGATTTGACGAACAGCTCCTTTTATACGCTCAGAAACCCGATGCAACCGCCGTCCTGCCTATTGAACAGTGGAACAGAACTTTCGGTCGCTGGGTAAACAGAGGCGCAAAGGGTATTGCCGTGTTTGAAAGTCTGAACGGCAATTCACAGAGGTTAGTCCATTATTTTGATATTTCCGATACACACGCAAGCGAAATTTCAAGAGCTGTCCCTATTTGGAATATGCAACCCGAATACACAGATGAAGTAATCGACACGCTTGAAAGCAGCTTCGGATATCTTGATGAAAAGGACAGTCTTGCTGATGCAATTATCTCCGCATCAGGTAACGCTGTCGAGGACAACATTCCCGACTATGTGGGAGATTTGCTTGTAACGGTTAATGATACCTTTCTTGAAGAATTGGACGAGGACATCGTTAAGTCAATGTACAGACAGCTCGTTAGTAACAGCGTTGCTTTTATGATTATGACAAGACTCGGCATTGACACTGAACCGTATTTTAACGATGACGACTTTCTTGATATTGTCAATTTCAATACGCAGGAAGCCTTAAATGCTCTCGGATTTGCAACAAGCGATATTGCCGAAATGGGATTGTCGGAGATTTCCAAAACCGTGCTGGCACTCAACCGTCAGAATCGCATAATTGCGGAAAACAGACAAAGTGAATATACTAATAGCACAATAAATACCGAAAGGAGTCTTAACAATGGCAGAACTGACATACACAATGCAGGGCGATTATCTGCTTCCGAACCTGACGCTTCCCGAACAGCCGAGGGTACAGCTCGGACATTACGCTCAGATGAGAAAGAATTATCTGTTGCAGAAGCACAAAATTCTCTATTACAATCTGCTGACGAAGGGAACGCTGACCGAACACCTGTCGGAAATCGAACAGACGGCGGCAGAAATGGAGGACAGAATTCTCAGACAGATGGCGGAGCAGGAGGGCGTGACAGAGAAACTGAAAGCGGACGACCCGATGAAGTGGACACGCCTGATGAACAACCTCAGACACTCGGCTCAGGAGATAGTCAAAGCGGAAGTGATTTACGCTTAGAATATTACGACCGCAGCAATGAGGATAAAAGTATTCCGTTCTTTGGCAGTGATGATAAAATCAAGGCTGTCCTGTTATCTACTCCGTATCTCAAAGCGACCAAAACGGAAATAGTAAGATACTTTGAAAATGAATCGGATAGTAAAAAACGAGTTGAATTTATCAAAAGCATATTCAATAATGATGCCACCGAGCTTACTACTCCCGAAGGAAAGCGGATGGGATATAAAACCTATCAGAATGTACTTCTTTTGTGGGAAGGCGAGCAGGAGAATAAAATATCGCAAGCCTACTATGATTGGGGTGTTATTGCAGGATATTTTGAGGGTATGCGCTTACTTGGTGAATTAAGAGATACAATAAAGCCTCTGCCCTCTCTTGAAGGACAGTTGGAAATATTAACAGCCGAGGCAGGAGAAAAAACTCCTGCCTTTGTCTTTTCTCAGGAGATTATTGACGCTGTACTTACCCACGGAAGCGGTGTAAGCGAGGGTAAAATGAGGATTTACGAGCAGTTTCAAAAGTCCTTATCTGCAAAAGAAAACATTGATTTTCTGAAAAACGAGTACGGCTGGGGTGGCTCATATCCAATTATTATCGGAACAGGGATTGACGAAAGTCACGACGGCAAAGGTATTATGCTCAGCCGTGGCTTTGAAGATAACGCACCACGACTGCTGTTAAATTGGAGTAAGGTTGAAAAACGCATCGGCGAACTTATAAAACTTGACCGATACCTCAATCCAAAGGAAAGGGAATATTATCCGACTTGGCTTGAAAAACAGGAGCAGATAAGAGCTGAACGGGCGACGGAGAAAGAAATCCGTGACGCAATATATACTCCGCCTGCCGAAAAGGAAGCTATATCTATTGAATATGAATATAAATATTCGCTCGGTGCATCGGTATATATCGGAGCGGATGAGTATGAAATTCTGTCTTTTGACGAAAACCGTGTAATGCTTTTTGACAAACAGTTTCCTATTTTCAACAAGGAAATGACAAGGGCGGAATTTGACAGCAAAGTCAAAGAAAACCCGATGAACGACCATTTAAAAGTTGCCGTACAACCCGAAAAAGAAAAACAGATTACACAGCGAGATTACAGCAGATACAGTCCTGTTATGCAGGAATACTTCAAGATTAAGGACGAACATCCCGATACGATTATTCTGTTCCAAATCGGTGATTTTTACGAAGCTATGGGAGATGACGCCATAACCGTTTCACAGGCACTCAGCCTGCATAACACCACCCGAAGAATAACCGATACAGAAAGAATTGATATGTGCGGATTTCCATCAAATAGGCTTGAAACATATACGGATATGCTGCTTGACCGAGGCTACAATATCGGTATTTCAAGTCCAAACGACAGGGAAAGTCGGGATTTTATTCTTATGGCTTCCGACAGGGCACACGCTCCCATTCAGTCCGAGCCAATCGGCGGGATTGATAGCTCCGACCTTATCGGCAAGGAACTCACGCTTGATAACCGCAATTTCATTGTTGAACGGATTGACAGAAACGGTGATGCTTCTATGCGTGACATTACCTTTGAGGACAGTAACGGTTTTCCGATATTCAGAGTTGAAAAAGCTGATTTCGTTCGATCTGCTCTTGAACTTTCCGAAAAGAAAGAACTTGATGCGCCTGTTTGGGAGAGAAAACAGAAAGCAAAGGCACAGACCTTTGACCTGCACCCTGAAATTTCTTTGGCTGACCGATACACATTTGACCTCAAAAATTTTGAGCTTGAGGAGGTTGGTAAAAAGGCTCGCTTTCGCAGAAACACAGAAGCAATCCGTGTGTTAAAGCAATGCGAAGAGGAAAACCGATTTGCCACACCCGAAGAACAGAAAGTCCTTGCACAGTATGTAGGCTGGGGCGGTATTCCCGAAGCTTTTGATGAGAATAATGCTGCTTGGCAAAGTGAATATAACGAGCTTTCACAGTTACTGTCCGATGAAGAATATCAGTCAGCAAGAGAAAGTACACTTACCGCTTTCTATACTCCGCCTGTCGTTATTTCAGCAATTTACAAGGTTATGGAACAGATGGGATTTAAGGATGGCAACATTTTGGAGCCTTCCTGCGGTATTGGTAATTTTATCGGTATGCTACCACAGTCAATGCAGAATAGCCGTGTTTACGGTGTGGAGATTGACAAAATCTCCGCAGGCATTGCACAGCAGCTCTATCAGCGTTCTTCTATTGCAGGACAACCGTTTGAACAGGCAGAAATTCCCGACAGTTTTTTTGATGCAGTTGTTGGTAATGTGCCCTTTGGCGATTTCAGCGTTGCAGATAAACGCTATGATAAAAACCATTTCTTAATCCACGATTACTTTTTTGCAAAGTCGCTCGACAAGCTCCGCCCTGGCGGTGTAATGGCGTTGGTAACTTCAAAGGGTACAATGGACAAGGAAAACCCAGCCGTGCGAAAATATATCGCACAGAGAGCGGAATTGCTCGGCGCTATAAGACTTCCGAATGACACCTTTAAGGGGAATGCAGGGACGGAGGTTGTATCCGATATTCTCATACTGCAAAAGCGTGACCGTATCATAGATATTGAGCCTGATTGGGTACACCTTAATACAGATAAAAACGGTATCAGAATGAACAGCTACTTTGCAGAACACCCCGAAATGATACTTGGCAATATGAAAATTGTATCAGGTCGGTTTGGTGATGAAACAACTTGTACGCCTTATGAAAACGCTGATCTTGAAAGCCTGCTTGATGAAGCTGTTTCCAATATTCACGGCGAAATTACGGAGTATGAAACGGAAGAAAATATAAAGAAAGAAGATAATTCAATCCCTGCTGATCCGAATGTCAGAAACTTCTCATATACCGTACTTGACGATGTAATCTATTTCCGTGAAAACAGCCGAATGTCACCTGTTGAAGTGTCGGCTACGGCTGAAAACCGAATAAAGGGACTTATTGAGATAAGAAATTCCGTCCGTACTCTTTTAGATTTGCAGACGGAAGACTATCCTGACAGCGATATAAAAGCTGAACAGGAAAGGCTTAATAAGCTGTATGACAGTTTTACAAAAAAGTACGGACTTATCAACAGCCGTGCAAATACTATGGCGTTCTCGCAGGACAGTTCCTATTCGCTGTTATCTTCATTGGAGATACTCGATGACGAGGGCAACCTTGAACGCAAGGCGGATATGTTTTTCAAGCGGACAATCAAGCCTCATACACCTGTTACTTCCGTTGACACAGCTTCCGAAGCACTCGCCGTTTCTATGGGAGAAAAGGCGGGTATTGATATGGAATATATGTGTCAGCTTTCAGGCAAGAGTGAGCAGGAGGTTTTTGAGGAACTGAAAGGTGTAATTTTTCTCAATCCTCTCTACGGTCAGGGCAATCCTGACGAACAGAAATACCTTATGGCAGACGAATATTTGTCCGGTAATGTCCGTGAAAAGTTTGAAGTCGCAAGGCGTTCGGCAAAACTATATCCTGATGATTACAACATCAATGTTGAAGCTCTTGAAAGGGCACAGCCAAAGGATTTAACGGCTTCCGAGATTTCCGTAAGGCTTGGTGCAACCTGGATTCCGACCGATATTGTGCAGCAGTTTATCTATGAATTTCTTGATACTCCACGCTATGCACAATGGAAAATCAAACTTCACTATTCACCCTATACGAGTGAATGGAGCATTGAAAACAAAAGCTACGATACAAGTAATCTCAAGGTGTACCGCACCTACGGCACAGACCGAATCAATGCTTATAAAATCATCGAGGAAACACTTAACCTCAAGGATGTCCGCATATTCGATTATGTTGAGGATGAGGAAGGCAGAAAGAAACCGGTACTCAATAAAAAGGAAACTACAATCGCATTGCAGAAGCAGGAGCTTATCAAAGAAGGCTTTAAGGAATGGATATGGAAAGACCCGCAGCGCCGTGAAAAGCTCTGCAAACTATATAACGAAAAATTTAACAGCACAAGACCCCGTGAGTACGACGGAAGTCATATTACCTTTAGCGGTATGAATCCTGAAATTGAACTCAGGGAACATCAGAAAAACGCTGTTGCACATATTCTTTACGGTGGAAATACCTTGCTTGCACACGCAGTCGGCGCAGGCAAAACCTACGAGATGACGGCGGCAGCTATGGAATCAAAGCGGCTTGGCTTATGCAGTAAGTCGCTTTTTGTTGTGCCTAATCACCTGACCGAACAATGGGCGGCAGAGTTTTTACAGCTCTATCCAGCGGCAAATATCCTTGTTGCAACCAAAAAGGATTTTGAAACTAAAAACCGCAAACGCTTCTGCGGACGAATTGCCACAGGCGATTATGACGCTATCATTATCGGACATTCCCAGTTTGAGAAAATTCCGATGAGCGTTGAAAGGCAAAGAATTATCCTTGAACAGCAGATTGACGAAATCACAGACGGTATTCGTGAGTTGAAAGAGAATCGTGGAGAAAACTTTTCAATCAAGCAGCTTGAAAAAAGCCGAAAATCCTTAAAGGTAAAGTTACAGAAGTTAAACGACCAAAGCCGAAAGGATGATGTAGTTACCTTTGAAGAACTGGGTGTTGACAGGCTGTTTATTGACGAAAGTCACTACTACAAAAACCTTTATCTCTATACGAAAATGAGAAATGTCGGCGGAATAGCTCAGACCGAAGCGCAGAAGTCCTCGGACCTGTTTATGAAGTGCAGATACCTTGACGAAATCACAGGCGGCAGAGGAACGGTCTTTGCAACAGGTACGCCAATCTCAAACTCAATGGTTGAACTATATACCATTCAGAGATATTTGCAGTATGAAACGCTTGTAGAAAACGACTTGCAGCACTTCGATTCGTGGGCTTCCACCTTTGGTGAAACCGTAACAGCCTACGAGCTGAAACCCGAAGGAACAGGCTACAGAACGAAAACACGATTTGCTAAATTCTACAATTTGCCTGAGCTTATGGCAATGTTCAAAGAGGTTGCCGATATAAAAACGGCAGACACACTTAATTTGCCTACACCTACTCCCCACTACCACAATGTTGCCGTAAAGCCTTCCGATTTTCAAAAGGCTATGGTAGCAGAGCTTGGAGAACGAGCCGAAAAAGTGAGAAACAATCAGGTTGACGCAAGCGTAGATAATATGCTGAAAATCACCAACGACGGACGAAAGCTTGCCCTTGACCAGCGTATGATAAATCCTCTGCTTCCTGACTTTGAGGGCAGTAAAATCAATGCTTGTATTGATAATATTTTTATGATTTGGCAGGAGAACGCAGACAAAAAATCAGCTCAGCTTGTGTTCTGCGACCTCTCCACTCCGAAACCGGACGCAGAGTTTTCGATCTACACGGACATTCGTAAAAAGCTGATAGAGCGAGGCGTACCTAAAAGCGAAATCAGCTTTATCCACGAAGCAAAAACCGAGGCGCAAAAGCAGGAGCTTTTCAAAAAGGTGCGCAAAGGCGAAGTCAGAGTTTTGCTCGGTTCTACACAAAAAATGGGTGCCGGTACAAATGTTCAGAACAAGCTCATAGCCTTGCACGACATTGACTGCCCGTGGCGACCGTCAGACCTTGAACAGCGTTCGGGACGAATTATCCGTCAGGGAAATGAAAACACAGATGTAGATGTTTACCGATATGTAACCGAGGAAACCTTTGACGCATATCTGTATCAGCTTGTCGAGGGTAAACAGAAGTTTGCTTCACAAATTATGACTTCAAAATCTCCTGTCCGTTCTGCCGAGGATATAGACGATACTGCTCTTTCCTATGCTGAAATCAAGATGCTTGCAACGGGAAATCCGTATATCAAGGAGAAAATGGATTTGGATATTCAGGTGCAAAAGCTACGACTGTATAAGTCACATTACCTTTCGGAAAAGTATGAGCTTGAAGATAAAATCATAAAGTTTTATCCGCAAGAAATATCATTGCTGACTGCAAGAGTTGACGGACTGAAAGCAGATTTAGAGATTGCCAAAGCACACCCGAAAGAGGTTGACGGCAAGTTTGCAGGAATGGTTATTGACGGTTACAGCTACACAGAAAAGGCAGAAGCAGGTCAGGTGATTATTGAAGCCTGCAAAGCAAAAACAACTTCCGAGCCTACTCCTCTCGGTGAGTACAGAGGGTTTAAGATGGAACTTGAATTTGATACCTTTGAGCGTGCATATGCCGTAAAACTCAAAGGGCATTTCACACATTCAGTTACTCTCGGCACAGATGTTTACGGAAATATAACCCGAATTGATAACGCTGTTGATAATATTGAAACCAGATTGCACAAGGCGGAGGAACAGCTGGAAAATACAAAGGCACAGCTTGAAACCGCAAAGGTTGAGGTGGAAAAACCGTTTACACAGGAGGATGAATTGAAACAAAAAATGACTCGTCTGACCGAGCTGAATGCCCTGCTTGATATGGATAAGGGAGATACTCCCGTTGTCGGAGGCGAGCCTGACGAGGGCGACCTGCCACCCACAAGAAGCAGAGACGACAGAGAAAGATAGGAGGAATTTTATGACTACTGTTGACTATAACGAGCTGTTGTACAACAAGATGAAAAAGGAATTTGACAGCTTTATTTCAGAACTTAAAACAAAGCCGCCTGAACAGATTATTGAGGGAAGTTACGAGAAAGTTATCAAGGAAGATTTGCTTGCAATTTTTGAATACACAGAGTTTTCTCAAACCGAAGCGAAGTCTTTATACCAGCTGAAAGCCCCTCTTGATGACATCTATCAGGAGTGGTGCGGTAACGATATGAGCTATTGCGATATGCTCCGTGAAACAATAGATGACCGTATTAAATTGGCAGTTAAGGAAATGAAAGCAAAGCAGAAAGATAAGGACAGCAGGTAAACGCTATGCCATATGTTGATCCGCAGACTGTAGAAAAAGCGAGAGAAATGGACTTGCTGACATATTTACAGAACTACGAGCCAAATGAGCTTGTCAGACTTTCGGACGGCACATACTGCACTCGTACACACGACAGTCTGAAAATCTCAAATGGAAAATGGATGTGGTGGTCAAGAGGCTTCGGAGGATACTCTGCCCTTGACTACCTGATAAAAGTTAAGGGATTAGACTTTGTACAAGCCGTAGAAACCATAGTTGGAAAGTGTGAGGTAACGCAGAATATCAATTTGCAGCAAAAAGAAATCAAGCAACCCAAGCCGTTGCTTCTGCCCGATAAAAGTACTTCCAACAGAGTGATTTTCAAGTATCTTTGCGGCAGAGGTATTGACAGGGAGCTTATTGATTTTTGCATATCCGAGGGTAAGATTTTCGAGAGTCTTCCGTATCATGATGTAGTTTTTGTTGGCTTTGATAAGGAAAATAATCCGAGATATGCTTCCTACCGTGCGACAGACAGCAGGAGAATTTTAGGTGACTGTTCGGGAAGTGACAAGCATTATTCTTTCAGATTGGCTGACGGAGTTAGTAACACAGTCCACATTTTTGAATGTCCGATTGACCTTTTATCTTACGCAACTTTGCTGAAAATCAATGGCTATGTTTACCGCAAGTACAACCTTTTATCACTTGCGGGTGTTTACTCGGCAAATAAGAAAACAGGTGTTGGCAAAGTGCCTGCTGCACTTGAAAATTATCTGAAAGACCATTCAAACACAGCAAGAATCGCTATCCACTTTGATAATGACAGTTGCGGCAGAGAAGCCGCAACTGCTCTTATAAACAAACTGAAAAATGATTACAAGGTCGTTGATTTACCGCCGCCAAGGGGCAAGGATTTCAACGACTTTTTGTGTTTACAGCTTAATATCTCAAAGCAAAAATCTAAAGAAAGGAATTACGAAAGATAATGAAAATTAACATTTATCAGATCAATCACGAGCGTGATACTCATAGAGTTGCGTTTGTTGATACAAAGTATCTTGAAAAGGCACAGGGGAATTCTGCAATTAACAGCAAAATTTACGACAAGGTTTTCAGCGGTAATGTTGACTGCAAAACTCTTGATGATGTTTACTCAAGGTTTAATACAGACCACCCGACAGGGTATCGTGGCAGATCGCTTTCAATATCGGATGTGGTTGAGGTTTTGGAGGATGAAAGTTTGGAAAAAGGCTTTTATTTCTGCAATACCTACGACTTCAAAAAGGTGGATTTTGAGCCGTCAAAAACGCAGGATACAGTCAGTAAAAATATGATTACTGTCCTCTATATTCAGGCGAATCATTATCCGAAAACCGTTGCAATTGATAACTCCCTTGAAGCTATGCAGAAACTTGTCGGAGGAAATATTGAGGAATATATGCCATTTGAAGATGAGGTGGCAATCATATGCAACGAGGAAGGAAAAATGAACGGCTTGCCACTTAACAGGGCGGTTTATGACGAAAAAATCAAAGAAATTATTGATATAATTGCAGGAGATTTCTTTATCGCCTACGCTCCTATTGACTCTGAAAAGTTTAAGGACTTACCGAAAGATTTGGAGCAGAAATACAGAGAAAAATTTAAATTCCCCGAACGCTTTTACAAGCAGAACGGTGAAATAAAAGCGTATCAGTACAAACCTAAAGAGCTTGATACTATACGCTGAAGCTTGAATATGCAGGCAACCTCAAAGATTGATGAATAATCTTAGCGAGCAGACTGTTTGTATCCACATAACGGATAAAACAGTAAAAAGGCTCGTTAGGTGGTTGCCCCTAATACCCCGAAAAGAAAGGACTGAAATTATGCACGGATTTATTATATTCATACTCGGTTGCTTCCTCGGCGGTTTTGTCGGAGTAGCTTTAATGTGTATGCTCCAGATTAACCGTATCAATCGATACGAAATGAAAGACAAAAAGGATGATGAAGATGAGGAGAAGCTATGATAAGCATATCAGGCTGACAAAAGAAGAAAAAGATGAATGGCAGAGAAAGGCACAAATGACTTGCCTTAATGAATCTGCTTTAGTACGTCTTCTGATGAAAGGCTATGAGCCGAAAGAAAAACCTGACGAGCGTTTCTTTGAAGCAATGCGTGAGCTTTCCTCAATAGGCAACAATATAAATCAGCTTGCGGCAAAGGCAAACTCTCTCGGTTTTATTGATGCTCCGATGCTTTATCGTGAAGCGGAGCGTTGGCATAAATTTCAGGCGCATATCGAGAGTGTATTTTTACGACCCGATAAATCAGAGCTGAAATGGCAGTAACTAAGCTATGGGTTGTGAGAGATAATCTGGGCAGGGTGATTGACTATGCCAACAATCCTGAGAAAACTTGCAACCCCAATTATACCGACGCACAGTATCAGACACTTGCTGATGTTATTGCCTATGCAAAGGACGAGGAAAAAACAGAGCGTCAGTTTTATGTTGATGGCATAAACTGCAATCCTGCAACTGCCCGTGACCAATTCATAACAACAAAAGAGTGTTTTGGAAAGACAGACGGAATACAAGCCTATCACGGTTATATGAGTTTTAAGGAACAGAACATTACACCTGAGCTTGCACAAAAGGTCGGTATGGAATTTGCCAAGCGTATTTTTGGGAAGCGTTTTCAGGTTGTAGTGACTACTCACCTGAACACTAAACATCTGCACTGCCATTTTGTAATCAACTCAGTTTCCTTTGTTGACGGAAAGCGTTTGCAAAACGATGAAAAGGTATGGTTTAAATTCAGGCATATAGCAGATGAAGTATGCAAGGAGTACGGCTTATATTTTAATCCAACCCCCAACAGAAGTAAGCAATCGTCATATTACTACAACAAGGAAAAAGCCGGTATGCCTACTCGGTACAGCACCCTGCGTGAAGTAATCGACTTGGCTTTGAAGCACTGTAAAAGTATAGAGGATTTCAAGTACGCTCTCCGTGATATGGGATATACCTATCAGCTGAGTCCGAGCCGAAAATATTGGACGGTTACTCCACTCGGCTATAAGAAGCCTGTCCGACTAATCAACCTCGGTGAAAACTACTCAAACGACGCTATACGAAAAAGACTTCACGAAAATATGAGCCGTGTTGATGTGTACCGATACACCATAAGTACGGTTACGAGCCGACAGTACCGACTTTCGACACGGAAAGATAAAATTAGAAAAATCGGCGGCTTATACGGTCTTTATCTTTATTATCTTTACAGGCTTGGCAAATTGCCAAAATACAAAAGAATCAGCAATGCTCAAATCCATTACTATTTCAAAGAAGAACTTTTGAAGCTTGATGAATTGAGCGAACAGACAAGGCTGATCGGAAAGCACGGTATTCAGACCGACGAGCAACTTTTTGAATACAAATCCTCTGTTGAAAACGAAATCAAAAGCCTTACTGCCGACAGAACGCACCTCCGAAAAAAGATACGAACAAAAATTGATGATGCAGAGCTGTCGCAGGCAAAGGAAAAGATTTCTCAAATCACGGAGGAATTACGGAAACTTCGCAAAGAAGTTAAACTCTGCAACGGTATTGCAGAGAGGTCGGGAATTCTGAAATCCAACCTTGAACAAGTGCTTGCAGAGGAAGAAAAAACCAAAGGAAAGGAGAACCGAAGATATGAACAACGGCGGTGACGCTGCTGAAATAATAGTCAGACTTTATCTTGAAGGCTTTGAGGAAGTGGTTAAGCTGTCGGGTAAGGGCATTAAGGAATTAGTACCTTTGCTTGCTTCTACGCTGAAACAGGAATCAAAAACCAAAGGCAAGGCACGACTTACGCAGATGATTAAATCGGGCAGTCCACTAAAGGTATTTACTTTCAAAAACAAAGACCTGAAAAAATTTACCGAACAGGCGAAGCGTTACGGAGTTTTATACACAGTCCTGCGTGATAAGAACAGCAACGATCCGAATGCAACGGTTGATGTAATCGCGCGTGCCGAGGACGCTTCCAAAATACAGCGAATTGCAGACAGATTTGAATTTTCAAAGGTTGATAAGGCTTCTATTATCAAGGAAGCGGAAAAATCGGCAGCAAAGAGAGAAGAAGTACAGATTGATAAGCCGACCAAATCCAAGGGCGAGATTATCGTCGAACAGGCTTTGGCAGAGCCTTCCGAGAAGAAAGACAATGCCAATGAAAACCCCAATGTTGCCAAGACCGACAAAAGCCCTCAGTCAAGGCAAGACTCAGACAAGGCAGATATGCGCACTGATAAGGGTGATATAAAGTCCGCTGAAAAGAAACCCTCTGTTAGGGAAAAGCTGAAACGCTACAAGGCAGCAGGACAGAAGAAGGAAGCAGAACGCTATCAGCCTGAACACACTCAGGAGCGTAAAACTCCTGCAAAAAACAGACAGACCAAACATACACAGCCTAAGAAAAAATACAAGGCAAAACATAACAGACCGAAAGAGAGGTAATATTTTTGACAAACGATTTCAATTCAAGGAGAAGCGGCAACTTTAAACCGAAACTTTCTCCCGAAGAATATGCAAAAGCAAAACAGGAAGAAAAAGAAGCTGTTTACAAACTTATTGATACGGCAATTTCCGATATTGTAAACAATCCTGCTGAATTTCAGAAATATCTTGATACGCAGGCTCGTATGGCCAGATACTCGGCGGCTAACGCACTTCTTATTTACAAGCAGTGCCCGGAAGCTACTCAACTCAAGGATTTCAACGGATGGCGTGATGACAATATCCGTGTCAAAAAGGGCGCAAAGAGCATTTCTATTCTGGAGCCTGTTGATTATACAAAGGCGGACGGCTCAACGGGTATTTCATACAATGTCAAGAAAGCATTTGACATCTCACAGACCAATGGCAGACGACAGCCTGCACCTACGGTCAACCGTGACCCGAAAAATCTTGTTTCGGTAATGCTTGATACTTCTCCCGTAAACTGCGAGAGCAGCAGTGAGCTTCCTAATCCTGATGCAGTCGTCTACTACGACAATGATAAGAACACGCTCTTTATCAAGAAAGGCGTCGGTGACAGTGTGGCACTGTTTCAGGGTGTTGCCCTTGAGCTTGGCTATGCGGAGCTTTCGGGCAGGAGCGACAGCTATAGCCGTAAGGATATGAGTTTTCAAGCGGTATGCGTAGGCTATATGCTTTGTAAGAAGTACGGAGTTGAGGCAAAGAATTTTGCTGTTGACCGTATTCCTGCCGAATGGAAGAATAAAGAGCCTAAGGAAGTCCGTGCAGAGCTTTCCAAAATAAGAACAGCAATGAGCAATATTCACACCCATGTATCCGACGAACTTTACCGTCATCAGCAGGAACGCTCAAAAGACCGTGAACGATAAAGCGAGGTGCTTATATGAAAGAGCCTTATTATCATATCGTACTTGACGATAACGAACACAGTGCTGTTATTCAGTCACTTAATGATACAAGAAACGCCTTGCTTGCAGAAGAAAAATCAACGGACCTATTGGACGACCTTATTATCAAAATCGGCAACGCCCCTTACCGTAAAATCAGGGTAATTGAAAGGAACAGCGATGATGCAAGATAGCGAGAGAAAATCCGTTATCATAGTTTCTTCAATAGGCGTAATTCCTGTTGTGTGGTTAGCTTTGATTATTGCTCCGCTTCTGAAAGGCGGTTTATCCGAAATCGTATCAGGACTTATGGTTGCCTTTAGCAATCCTTTTAATATACAGCTTTGTGAGGACAGCCTGAAAACTGTCCTCATTTTTCTTGCGGCATACGGAATGGCGATAGGTATATACTTCTCTACACGAAAAAATTATCGCCGGAGAGAGGAACATGGCTCCGCAAAATGGGGAAATGCAAAAGTCATTGACAGAAAATACCGTCAGTCCCCGCCGTCTGATAACAAGTTAATGACGCAGAATGTTCGTATCGGAATAAACGCACAAAAGCACAGACGAAATCTTAACACTTTAGTTTGCGGCGGCTCGGGTGCAGGTAAAACCCGATTTTACTGTAAACCGAATTTAATGCAGGCGAATACCTCATTTGTGATTCTTGATCCGAAAGGTGAGATTTTGCGTGACACAGGAGGTTTGCTTGAAGCAAAGGGATACGAGGTGCGTGTGCTTGACCTGATTTCAATGGAAAAGAGCCATTGCTACAATCCGTTTGTATATTTGCGTGATGATAACGACATTCAGCGTTTGGTAACTAACCTATTCAAAAGCACAACTCCGAAAGGCTCACAGTCCAACGATCCGTTTTGGGACACGGCGGCTTCTATGTTGCTTCTCGCATTAGTTTTCTATCTGCACTATGAAGCTCCAAAGGAAGAGCAGAATTTTTCAATGGTTATGGAAATGCTCAGAGCAGCAGATATTGAGGACGACGACAATCCTCGCCCCTCTCCGCTTGATAACCTGTTCAGCGATTTGGAATACGAAAATCCCGACCATATTGCACTCAAATATTACCGTTCCTATCATTCAGGCTCGGCTAAAACATTGAAGTCAATACAGATTACGCTTGCCGCACGACTTGAAAAGTTTAACCTTGAAAGTCTTGCGGCTTTGACTTGTACGGATGAGCTTGACTTGCCGTCTATGGGCGAGAAAAAGGTTGCGTTGTTTGCACTGATACCAGATAACGATTCGAGTTTCAATTTCTTGGTATCAATTCTTTACACACAGTTATTCCAACAGCTTTTCTATTCGGCAGACCATATTCACGGCGGAGCGTTACCTGTTCCGGTTCACTTTCTTATGGACGAGTTTGCAAATGTTTCGCTTCCCGATGACTTCGACAAGATTTTGTCGGTTATGCGTTCTCGTGGTGTATCGGTCAGCATTATCTTACAGAACTTAGCACAGCTCAAGGCACTGTTTGAAAAGCAATGGGAGAGCATTGTCGGTAACTGCGATGAGTTTCTCTACCTCGGCGGTAATGAACAGAGTACACACAAATATGTTTCGGAGCTTCTCGGCAAGGAAACGATTGATACAAACACCTACGGCAAGAGTACAGGACACAGCGGTAACTATTCAACTAACTACCAAATCAGCGGCAGAGAGCTTATGACGCCTGATGAAGTCAGGTTGCTTGATAACCGATATGCAATCCTCTTTATACGAGGTGAGCGACCGATAAAAGACTTCAAGTATGACATACTGAAACATCCTAATGTCAGTCTAACGGCTGACGGTAAAGCCGATGTTTACAGACAAGGTGAAGTCAGAGATGATATTGCCACTATTTCTGTCGGCAATTTCTCAAAAGAAGAAGTTGAGGATATTGATATATCTGAAACAAGCTATGAACTGTTGTCCGATGAGGACTTGCAGGAAATTTATAAAATATAGGAGGACTTTTTATTATGAATATTGCTAAAAGACTTTCACAGAGAAAGAATAACAGACTTCCGATGAACGGTAAGGTTAAGAAAGGCTTTCGTACTTACTGTATGATTGTGATTGCAACTGTACTCGCTGTATGTTGCTTTACGGTAACGGCGTTTGCAGCAGAAGAAAGCGGCGGCAATGCACTTACAGCAATTAATAACCTTTCAACCTTTATCTTCGGACTTATCAGAGCAGTCGGACTTATCCTCACAGGCTTCGGCGTTGTGCAGATTGGTCTTTCGCTCAAATCACACGACCCATCACAAAGAGCCAACGGCTTCCTTACCCTTGCAGGCGGTGTCATCATCACCTTTGCAAAGGAAATCCTTAACCTTATTATCGGCTCTTAACAAAACAGGGGTATGAGTTTTATGACCCATACCCCATAAATTTTAAGGAGGTGCTTTAATGTCCGATAATTGGGTTGTTCAAAATTTACAAAACGCACTTGACACCTGGAACGCTAAAATTACAGAGATTTGGTCTCTCGTGCTGACATCTCCGAAAGACTTTAAGGGCGGCGGTATCTGGACGGCGATTGAGAATGTAAATTCTGCCGTGCAGGCTATCGGATTAGCATTACTTGTGCTGTTCTTTGTCATAGGAGTTGTAAAAACTTGCGGCAGCTTTGCAGAGGTAAAGAAGCCCGAACACGCAGTTAAGCTGTTTGTCCGGTTTATTCTTGCCAAAGCCGTCATTACAAACGGAATGGAGCTTATGCTGACTCTGTTCAATATCGTACAGAGTACAATCGCAACGATTATGACATCAGCAGGCTTGGAAACGGCAACGCAAACTATGTTGCCTGATGAAATGGTAACAGCAATAGAAAACTGCGGATTTTGGGAAAGTATTCCGCTATGGGCGGTAACGCTTATCGGCGGATTGTTCATTACCGTAATGTCTTTCATTATGATATTGACCGTGTACGGAAGATTTTTCAAGCTCTATATGTACACGGCGCTTGCTCCCATACCGCTTTCAACCTTTGCAGGCGAGCCTACGCAGAATGTCGGCAAGAGCTTCTTCAAAAGTTACTGCGCAGTCTGCCTTGAGGGCGCGGTTATCGTTTTAGCCTGCCTGATATTCTCCCTGTTCGTAACATCACCGCCTGTGGTAGCAACAGACACTTCACCCGTTACAATGACTTGGGCATATATCGGTGAACTGATATTCAATATGCTTGTCCTTGTCGGCACGGTAAAGATGTCCGACCGTATCATTCGTGAGATGATGGGACTTTAATTTTAGAAAGGAACTTGATTATGGAGGTAAAAATAAACAGAGAAATCCGCAACTACACAGAAGCCGTATTTTTTGGTCTGTCACTTCGACAGATCATTTTTTCCGTATGCGCCTGTGCGGTGGCGGTTGCCGTTTTCTTCCTTTTAAAGCCGTATGTGGGTACAGAAACCGTATCGTGGATTTGCATTCTTTCCGCCGCTCCGTTTGCGGCACTCGGCTTTGTAAAGTACAACGGAATGACTGCCGAAAAATTCGTCATTGCTTGGGTGAAATCAGAATTTCTTACGCCTAAAAAGCTGACATTCAAATCCACAAATACCTACTACGAGCTTATGAAGCCGAGTATCGAAAGAAAAGCAAAGGAGGCTATGAAAGCCAATGATTAAAACATTAAGAAATATAGGAAAACAGGACAAGGAAAAGTTTGTCGTTCCAAAAGGAGTTCAGGATGTTATTCCTGTTACCGCCATTTACGATGACGGCATTTTCCGAATCGGAAAGGACAAATTTTCCAAGTCCTTTAAATTTACCGATATTAACTACGCCGTTGCAAGCCGTGAGGATAAAGAGGAAATGTTCCTTGAATACTCCGAGCTGCTCAATTCATTTGACAGCGGAGCAACTACAAAGATTACCATTAACAACCGCAGGCTCAACCGATTGGATTTTGAAAAAACGATCCTGATTCCTATCAAGGGTGACGATCTTGACATCTACCGTGATGAGTACAACAAAATGCTGCTTGATAAAGCAACAGGCGCAAATTCAATGGTGCAGGACAAGTATATTACGGTATCTGTCTGCAAGAAAAATATAGAGGAAGCCCGCACTTACTTTAACCGTGTAGGTAACGATATGATTACTCACCTTAGCAAGCTCGGAAGTCAGTGCATTGAGCTTGAAGCAGAGGAGCGACTTCGTATCTTTCACGATTTCTACCGTGTAGGTGAAGAAAGCTCTTATCATTTCAGCATTAAGGAGAGCTGTAAGAAAGGACACAGCTTTAAGGACTATATCTGCCCCGATTCAATGGATTTTGAAAAAGACTTTTTCAAAATTGGCGACAGATACGGCAGAGTGCTTTTTATGCGTGACTACGCTTCGTATATCAAGGATAGTATTATTTCGGAACTTACCGAGCTTAACCGTAACCTGATATTGTCTATTGATGTTATACCCGTACCGACAAACGAAGCCGTGCGAGAAGCTGAGAGCCGTTTGCTCGGCGTTGAGACCAACATAACGAATTGGCAGCGCAGACAAAACGCCAACAACAACTTTTCCGCAACCGTTCCGTATGATATGGAACAGCAGAAGAAAGAAATGAAAGAATTTCTTGATGACCTTACTACCCGTGACCAGCGTATGATGTTCGGTGTCCTTACGATGGTACACACAGCAGACACAAAGGAACAGCTTGACAACGACACGGAAGCATTACTCACAACAGCGAGAAAACATCTTTGTCAGTTTGCAATACTGAAATTTCAGCAGATGGACGGACTGAATACAGCTATGCCTTTCGGTGTACGCAAAATTGATTCATTCCGCACTCTGACAACCGAATCACTTTCCGTGCTTATGCCGTTCCGTGTGCAGGATATTTTCCACGACAATGGTATTTATTACGGTCAGAATGTTATTTCAAAGAATATGATTATCGCCGACCGAAAACAGCTTTTGAACGGTAACGAGTTTATCCTCGGTGTATCGGGCGGCGGTAAATCATTCGCAGCAAAGGGTGAGATTGTCAATCAAATTCTTTCATCGGATGCAGATGTAATTATTGTCGATCCTGAGCGTGAGTATGGAGCACTTGTTAATGCGCTCGGCGGCGAGGTAATAAATATATCGGCTACCTCTAAAAATCATATCAACGCTATGGATATGTCCGAGGAATACGGTGACGGTGCAAATCCTGTTATCCTAAAGTCCGAGTTTATTATGTCGCTTTGCGAGCAGTTTTTGCCTTTAGGTGCAAAAGAGAAATCAATCATTGACCGTTGCACAGCAGGCGTTTATCGCACCTATCAGCAGAACAACTATACAGGCAGAGTTCCTACCTTGCAGGACTTTCGTGCGGAGCTTCTCAAACAGGACGAGCCTGAGGCGCAGGAAATCGCTCTTGCGATTGAACTGTTCACCAACGGCTCACTCAACACCTTTGCAAAGCAAACAAATGTTGATACCGATAACCGCCTTATCTGCTACGATATACTCGACCTCGGCAAACAGCTTATGTCAATCGGTATGCTCGTTGTAATGGATAGCATCCTCAACCGTATCACGCAGAACAGAGCGAAAGGCAAATCAACCTTTATTTTCATTGATGAAATTTATCTTCTGTTTCAGCACGAGTATTCCGCTAATTTCCTTTTTACACTTTGGAAGCGTGTGCGTAAGTACGGAGCGTATGCGACAGGTATTACACAGAATGTTGATGACCTGTTACAGAGCCATACAGCAAGAACGATGCTTGCAAACTCTGAATTTATTGTTATGCTCAATCAGGCTTCAACCGACAGAGAGGAGCTTGCACGACTGCTCAATATATCCGATTTACAGCTTTCGTATATCACGAATGTTGAAGCAGGACACGGACTTATCAAGGTTGGCAGTTCACTTGTGCCGTTCGCAAACAAATTTCCGAAGAATACACAGCTTTACAGGCTGATGACAACCAAGCCGGGTGAAGGTGCTACTGCGTAGGAGAAAGGAATCTGCTATGAATAAGAAAATTTTGTTAGCCTTGATTGTGGTGCTTGTCGCTGTATGCGGTGTCAGCACCTATTTTCACATCAAGGGAAGAATTGAATCAGAGGAAAATAAAAAGATGTATGAAACCGTAGCCGAGGAAGTTTCGGCTACGGAGGACATCACAGCCGTTTCCGCAAGTGAAGCGGCTGTCAATCCGTATACGGAATACAAGGACGGAGGTAGCGGTAATAGTAAAACTCAAAGTTATACTGACACAATGACTTTTGCCAATAACCCCGATATGGTAGGTTGGATAAAGATTGACGGAACAAATATCAATTATCCTGTTATGCAGACGCCAAACGAGCCTGACTATTATCTGAATAGAGATTTTTATAAAAATCATTCCGTTTACGGCTGCCCTTATGTTCAGGCGAATTGTGATGTCAGAACTCCGTCTGACAATGTTATAATCTACGCTCATCATATGAATGACGGCTCAATGTTCGCAAATCTTGAGCTTTTCAGAAGTAAGGATTTTTGGAAAGCTCACAAGCAAGTCAGCTTTGATACGCTCGACAGGAAAGCAACCTATGACATACTTGCCGTGTTCGCCGTTCCTGTTGATGAAACAGATAAAAATTCATTCAAATATTATGAGTTTGTCAACTCCTATGACCCACAGCATTTTTCCAACTTTGTGAGCAAATGCAAGGAACTTTCATTCTATGATACAGGCGTAACTGCAAAATACGGCGATAAGCTACTAACGCTTTCCACCTGCGAATACACACACGACAATGGCAGACTTGTCGTTGTGGCGAAAAGGTGTAAGTAAATTATCATAGACAAGGCTGAGCTTGAGTGATATAATCTTAGTTAAATAAATCGGAATTCGTTGAGGAGAAGTTTATAATGAAATTTATGGAATGGAATATTCATGGAATGGGTGGATATGGAAAGTATGAGATACCAGTTAATATGATTATCAACACAATAGTGGATATAAATCCAGATGTTTTTGTTTTACTTGAATTTATTGAGTGTGCAAATGGTTTTTGTGACTTGCAAAATGCATTTAGTAAACTACATTATAGTATGTTTCTGACAGAAATTAAAAAAGGTGCTAATGGTGTCTTAATAGCAGTTAGAGATACAATTATAGCTGAAAAAGTCATAGAAAAATCTGAATATCTTGAAATAAAGATTAAGTATAATGACAATGATTGGATGAATGTTGTAGGTATGAGAATTCTAACACAAGGTAATTATAAGAATTTTGCAAAAAGGAGAGAACTTTTCGTCCAAAGGTTAAATCACTTAAAGGAACAAAATAATAATTTTATTATGTTGTTCGATGCAAATAATGGAGCAATACAGTTTGAAAGTAATAAAGAATTTGAATATCAAGGCGTGAGAAAAAACTATTCATATCAATATATTTGGCGAACTGTAGAGAATCAATATAAGTGGTCATTAATCACACCGGATCAAGGTGGACCATATAGTATAATTGATGGTGGGAAGTATTCTGCTGTAACTGGAGAAAATAAACCGGAAAATTATCATACGAAAGAAGATCATATTATTACTTCATTTGAAAAAGCAAAATTTAAAAATGTAGATTATTATTGGGATTTTGTAAATAAAAGAAATGGATATGGTAATCGAACACGTAGCGATGTACTTTCAGATTTAATCGGTTTGCCAGATCATGCTGTTTTAGTTGCAGAATTCAATATATAGACAAATTCCAGTTTATCAAACTAAATAACATTATAAAAACTCTGATTGGAGAAATCCGGTCAGAGTTTTTATTTTGCGTTAAACAAATTTTGAAGGGAGGTAATAATTTGCCCGATATTAAAACTAAAAAAGAAAATAAAGGTACAATCAAAACGCTCGACAAGGCAAAGATTGCATCCGGTCGTATGAAATCTGCATATATACAGACTAAGGATAAAGCTGAGCATTCTGTTGAATCGGAAGAGTATTCAGCTAATGAATATGCTACTGACAGAATAGAATCCGGTGCAAAGCGAGGTGCAGAAGAAACTGTCCGTCAGACTAAAAAACAGCTCGTAAATGCAAAAGACGGAGCTAAAATGGTCAAGAACAAGGTGAAACAGCGTATCGAGAACAAAGCCCAGAATAAAGTTGAAAACGCAGTTAAGGATTCTGTTCAGAAATCATCTAAAAATGCTGCAAAAAAATCCGCTGAAAAATCCTTTAGAACAACATCTTCCAAAGCATTCAACGGAGGGCGAAAAAGTATTCGTACAGTTGAGCAAACCTCAAAGACAGTTAAGCAGTCAGCACGCTCGGCAGGTAGAAAAACAGTGAAAACTGCGCAGAAAGGAACAGCTAAAACAGTAAAGACATCAGTTAAAACCGCAGAAAAAACTTCAAAGGCAGCCATTAAAACTTCAAAGCAAGCCGCAAAAGCTGCACAGAAAACAGCACAAGCAACTGCAAAGGCGGCTCAGAAAGCAGCACAGGCAGCGAGGGCGGCTACAAAAGCGGCTGTTCAGGCGGCAAAAGTTGCTGTCAAAGCAACAATAGCGGCAGTGAAGGCGATTATAGCTGGAATTAAGGCGTTAGCGGCAGCTATCGCCGCAGGCGGTTGGGTAGCTGTTGTGATTATCATCGTTATCTGCCTTATAGCGTTAATTGTCTGTTCCTGCTTTGGAATATTCGCTTCGGGCGAGGATTCGGGAACAGGCGTTACAATGCAGACTGCCGTCCAGGAAATCAACGAGGAATACAATCAAAAAATTGAGGATATTAAAAGTAACAATACCTACGATATTCTTGAAATGTCAGGCTCACGAGCAGAGTGGAAAGAAGTTATAGCTATCTACGCTGTGGATAAAAATATGGCTGATCTGAATCCTGCGAATCCTGATGAGGCGCAGGAGGTTGCGACGATGGACGAGGGTAAAAAGGAAGATTTGCGTAAACTGTTCTGGGAAATGAACAAAGTTGAATCCAATACAGAAAAGAAAACCGTAAAAGAAACCGTCGAGGTAAAAGAAAACGGCAAGATGGTCAAAAAGGAAAAGGATGTTGAAAAAACGACCCTGTATATAACCACAAGCCATATTGACCTTGAAACGATGATGAACAACAAGAGCTTTACCGACGAACAAAAGGAAATGTGCCGAGAGCTATTATCGGACGAGAACAACTCTTTATGGCTCTCCGTCCTTCACGGGATTTCAAGCTCGGATAGTGACATAGTCAAGGTGGCGCAGGAACAACTCGGCAATGTTGGCGGTCAGCCGTATTGGAGCTGGTACGGCTTTAGTTCCCGTGTCGAATGGTGCGCCTGCTTCGTTTCATGGTGTGCCAACGAGTGCGGATATACAGAAAACAACCTTATCCCGAAATACTCCGTATGCGATACCGGTGTTAATTGGTTTAAGACCAAAGGAGAATGGCTCGACGGTACAGAGGAGCCACAGGCAGGGATGATTATTTTCTTCGATTGGGCATCCGACGGACTTGACGGCAATTCCGACCACACGGGAATTGTAGAAAAAGTGGAGAGTGGCAGAGTTTACACAATAGAAGGAAATTCAGGCGACGCTTGTCAGGAAAACTCTTATCCGATAGGTCATTACGAAATACTTGGTTACGGCGCTCCGGCTTACTAAAAAAATCTGAGGTTTGTCCTTGCGGGCAAACCTCGTTTCGTTTATCTATGTTTTAATAAACTAAAGTAAATTATCTTTTTTATATTGGGTGATTTTACAATAATTACAGAAAATCTTTCAGGGGCTTTGACCTTGATGGATGACGAAGCTTTCTGAGAGCTTTTGCCTCTATTTGACGAACTCGCTCTCTTGTAATTCCAAACATTTGTCCAACTTCTTCGAGAGTTTTCTCGCGACCATAGTACCCATATCGTTGGCGAAGCACTTCGCTCTCTCTGTCGCTCAATAATGCAAGTGCCTGCTCCAATGCTTGATGGAGGAACTTGTTAGATAGAGTGTGGAAATCTTCATCAGCGTTCGTTATCATGTCAGAAGAAAGAGTAGCATAAAACAATTCTTTTTCCCAGTTGGGATTTCCATCATTGGAATCAACATTCACAAGAATACTATCTGCATCATTGAAGATAGTGTTTTGGGCAGCTTCCATAAGTGTTTCTACGCTTTCTTCTGGAACAGCTTCAAGTATTATACTCGAAGCTTCTGTTTCATCGCATAACAGTTTATTCATTACCATTGTTCTGGCTTTTTGACAATCAACTAACTCACTACATCCTATGCAGCCGTGACTTTTTAGAATTGGATACATTGTGAAGTAAGCTTCTTTTTTATGTACAGGGTAATAAACAAGCGGTCTTTGAGTATACTGTTCTCTCGAAATACTCTGCACTATCCATAAAGCGGCATATGAGGCAAATGCACCGAAAGTATCAGGGTCATACTTATCAACAGCATATATTAGCCCGATGAAGCTATAGCTAATAGCATCATCAATCTCCATGTCGTATAATTCTGCTCTTTGAAGTGCAATACGTAAAGCCAATCTCAGGTGCATTTCAATCATTCGTGAACGCGCAAATGAGTTGCCCTCGGCAATTTGATACTTTAATTTTCGTATTTCTTTTTTCTGAGGCGGAATAATTTCGCGAATATATTCTACAAGCGGTTTTAATGAAGGATTGAGCTCAACAATGCATTTGTAGATTACCTCGTAATCGGTTTGTGCAAAATCATCAATATCATCTTCTGGGTCAGTACGACGTATGTCCATCTGTGATGATGGTTTTTCTGCATAAACGATTATACCCAAAGTCGTAATTGCACTGCTTAGACGATCAAAGTCCTGAATAGAGAGAGAGAATTGATCTGCAACTTCCATAATATCATCGAATGTCACATATCCTTGGTTTTTTGCCAATTCAAGAAGAGATTTGTATGCTAATTGATGTTGCTCGCTTTCCAAACTCTCTCACCTCATTCTTACTTTGAACACATCTTTAGGATTTCTTCTACATTCGTTTCTTCATGAAATCTTTCATGGAATTCTTCAATGAAATCATATAAACGGGAAATGAAGTCATCTGGTGATGACGCACCTTCAATTAGCTTCTCATAAAGGACGTCAACACCGCCTCGGACATAGCTGTCAAAGCGTTCCTCATCAGCTGGGTCATCTCCCATATGGCGAAAAGCTTTGTCGATTCGTTTATCTTCGTCAGGTTCATAATCTTTATCAAGAAGCATAATAAGTCTAAAATTAAATGTCAATTCTTCTTGAGAATATATAACTCGATCACCCATAACGTTTTGATTGTACACTTGATTGGTTTCAGGGTTTTTCTCATTATCTATTTCCGCTCTCCGTCCATACAGGAAACCCACTAAGGGAGCGTTAGCATACACATCAACATTACGGTCGAATAGCTTAGCTTTACTATCTGAATCAAAAACGCCAGTCAGTTTATCGACTCTAACAGCGTGTCTGCCTCGGAAACGATACTGTTTATCAAACATTTATTACACATCCCCTTAAATTAACACAGTTTCAAATTCGTTTTTCTTTTCAAAGCTATGACGGCAACCAATTTTTTCGCCCATATATTCTTCGGCAAGATTACCATCTGTGTCTTTGATAAAAATGATAACCTGCTCGGCTGTATTAGGCAGAGCCTCGCAAACCGTTTTGATTCTGCGTTTATCAAAGGAAGATAAAGGAGCGTCCATTACAAGTGGATATGGCTCAGATGACAGTAATTTTGCGTTCTCATTAGTTGCATTTCGATTTTCTCGTGCCATTTTTATAATGCCGGTAATAAAGGCGAAAATTACTGAAATGCTCTGTGCCGTAGAAGTTTCAACATCACCTTCATAATCGTTGACATATACTGAAATGCGGTATTTATCATCAATTGTCAAAGAGAGTCCGCCTTCGTAGATTTGCTTAAATATTTCGTTTATAGTGGATTCGAGTCGTGATCTTATATCCGCCTCGCTTTGACTGTAAACAGCTTGTAACTCTGCATATATTCTTTCTGCGTAAGCTTTATAGATTTCAATTTTCTTATTTTTGTCGTCAAGAAGCGTTAAATTTCTGCGTTCTGAATCAGCTCGTGTAGCTTTTTGCTCGTATCCTCCACGCTCGCGATTTTTTCGATCCCGCTCATCGCTGCTTCTGCGAATGGTATCATCACAAATCCTAATTTCACTACTGATTGCACGAACACGCTCACGAACATCACCGCCAGCCAATTTACCTTCAATGTCATGCAGTTCATCATTAAGATCGGTTATATCGTCATCTTGTTGGCTGATCACAGCTGTATTATCCCGCACAAGCATATACAGATTGTTGCTCATATTAGCACGTCGTTTTGCCTCTTTTTTGAAATCACCAATGGTTGTGCTGATAGACTGAGGAGGCAAATATTCTATTAGTTCTTTAACCTTTGTGTATGGAACGGAACCTTCATCAAGATGCGTTCCGCAGATACATACTTTTTGTCGCAACAGATACTCTATTGTTTTTGTGTGCATATAAGGAATATCTTTTCCTACAAAATCCTTTTCTGCAAGTAACTCAAGAGCCTGTTTCACGAGGGTATTTGAGAAGAACGAACTCATTCCAGAATTGAAATCTTTGCAAATTGCTTTAACAACCGAACTACGAGTATCTTTAGTTCGTGCAATCTTTTTGAGCAATCTGTCTTTCTGACGCTGAAGTTCTTCGCCTTCGGCATATTGTTTCAGTTCCTCTGTCCTTTCAATTTTTCTTGCTTGAGCCGTTTCTATTTGTGTTTCAAGTTCCTCTAGCCGTGCGTCGATTTCAGCAATTTTTGCATTGCATTCATCAATAATCATTGTATATTCCTGGATTTTTGCATTACTGTGAGAATCATAACTGCTTTCGTAACTATTGATGACAGTGTTACGAATCCGTGGGTTAAAATGCTTAATGGCACTATACATGGCATTCAAACCTAACAAGCCTTTTACGGCTTCAGCAAAGTCCGTTGCCTTTTTTCCAGTGGAAATATCTTTACTCATCTTCTCTATTCGCTCGCCATCAAAGAAGAAATAACGAGACAATTCTTTTGGAAGAATATTTTTAACTTCGCTTTCGCAACGGCTTTTGGGAACATAAGAAGTATTTCCATCTGCACTTTTGATCGCGATATTGAACACAGTATTGTCGCCCTTGACTTTCCCCGAATAATCCTTTTTATATGTCTGTTCACGTATGAGAGTATAGGAAACATTACCATGCTTTAACCGCAATTCAACCCTAACAATTGCCTTCTGACTAGGATTTAAATTGCTAGCTACTATTTTGTTAAGCATATTTTTATCTGAGAACTCCGTTTCTCCGTACATACACCAGAAAAAAGCTTGCGCAAACGTCGTTTTTCCTGTTCCATTCTCACCAATAATGATGGTAACATTTTTTCCATTTTGCCCCTGAGCAAAATCAATGGATTCGTTGCGAAATTGGCGGAAATTTTCAAGTTTTATTGATTCGAGTAACATTGTACTTCCTCCTCAATTTGTTTCTTGATCCACGCGACCATCTGCTGATCGGTCTTCTCGCGAGTTTTGAGGTTCTGACTTTCCTGAAGAATTATTTTTCTCTTAAGCCTCTCGACTGCTTTCTCATTAATTTTAATCTCTTCCATTGTCGGTTATACCCTCCTTGTCATTTTCCTCAGATATGTGATACGTATCTTGTATTTCCCATATCAGGTTATTTGCAATCATAGAGTTCTGCGCTAAACGACCGAACTCCTTTATTCGTGACAGTTCATTCTTTACTAGCGATAAATCTCTGTGAGCCTGTTCTACGGTTAGACCTGGAACATTTTCAAGTGGTCTTGGTAATGTCACAAAGTCATAAATAACCGCATACGGCTTATTAGGAGCTTTGCGTAGAACACGACCTCTTCGCTGTATATATTCTTTAGGGTTAGTCGTACTCGCAAGGATAAATGCAGTACGAATTCCCGGAATGTTGACGCCTTCGTCTAAACACTTAATGGCAACTATAGCTTGCAGACGATCTCCACATTGGAATTGTTCTTTGATAGATGCTCGAATTTCCATATTTTCTTTGGAAGTAAACTTGGCAACTGCCATGCCTAATTCATTTCCGAGAATTTTGGTTACCGCTTCAATTTGTCGTATATCACTATTGCTTGAGTCAACGCTATCGTCATTAACATTGGTGGCACCGCAGTACACAAGAATATTATTGTCGTGTATGTATGGTTTGATTTGCTCACGCAAGGCATCAAGCTTTTCCGATGCACCTGCAACAATCCTTGCCCTTTTAAGTGCGAGAATCTCGCCATGTTTGTTGAGTTTGTACCTTCCACTTTTATCTTTGATGAGACATTTGGACATTTCATATGACAATTGTTCATACGCAGAAAGCTCATCATCATTTAAATTAACAACAACAGGATAATACTTATACGGGGTCAGTTTATCCTCTTTAATAGCGCGTTCCAGCGGGTATATGATACACTTTTTCCCAAAGAAAGAATAAAGCAGTGCTGTGCCTTCTTCGTCTCGATGACGCTCTAATGTCGCAGACAAAGCAAGTCGGTAAGTAAATCGTTCATCCAGTAAACGCGAGTAGGATGCTGCACCAAAATTATGTGCTTCATCAACAACGAGTAGTACCGGAGTTCTTACCTTACTAATCTGTTCCTGTACAAAATCATTTGTGAATGTAGCATTTGTACATACAAAGCAAAAAAAACTCTTGTCATCCCTTAGCTTCTGATCCCGCACCGCTTTAGACAAGCGGGCTTTCCAGTCTTTTTGAGGTGAGCTACTGTACCCAATTATAGGTTTCATATTGAATCGAACAATATCTTCAATCCATTGTTCAACAAGGTGCTGATAAGGGCAAACAATAATAACAGCAAGACGATCTGAAAGATCCTCCGATAGTTTTGCAATTGCGCCTAATCCAGTAAATGTCTTTCCTGTACCGGTTGCCATATCAAAAATTCCATGGTAGTTTTCACCGACCCAAGTAGAGATGGCTTCCTTTTGATAGTCGTGAAGAGTTACATCGTTCGGAATACGTGGACCTATTGAACTTGAAGAATCTTCAAAGCCTTTAGGTGCCCGATATATTTTATCAGGAAACTGTTCATTATCCACATTAAAATTAGGAGCAGACCGCTTGTATTTTTCAATCAAAGTCTTTGATATGCTAGGAAATTCAAGTACATGAATATTGGGTTCGCAATCGTTCCAGATAGAATAGAAAGCTGACTCTTTCAATTTTACTCGTTCTGCTTCATTTGCACCTCCCCAGCTTCTGAAAACATCAATTGTTTCATAGTTTATTGACATTGCTGTTGCAGACTCATTCATTGAGCCGGAAAATGCGACAATGTTACCCTCACTATCTTCGATTAGTCCCATTTTTTCATGGTATATTCCAATTCCACATTTATCTTCGGTATATGCGATGCGTATGTCCATGATGCCATCAGCAATCAGAGTAGCCAAAAGATTAAGTCTTTGCATGGAAAAGTAATCAAGGCGTTCATCAGTGATTTGGCGCAAAACCGACTTTTCAATCACGGAGTTTCTCTCCTCATAACCTTTCTGAATTGCTTCAATATCTTCATCTGAAAGATAGGGAGAAGCTACAATTTGAATTTTACCGCCCTTTGATGCCATAGTTGCGATTCCCTTTGAAATCTCAACAAGGGACGATGAAGAGAAAAAACCAACCGCCCGTTTATATGTAGTCGCCTCTTTAAGTAAAGGAAGATAGAAATCCTGAACAACATTGTCTATTAGAGACCGATATTCATTTTTTATTGGTGTATCTTGCAATCCCATATCATAACCCCCTCAAAGATTATCATCAATGTCATCAAGTGCTGCTTCTAAAGCTGCAAAATCATTAGCGTTTGTAGAATGATTTACACTAAAACGGATTGTCCCAGAAGGAAAGGTTCCTAAGAACCTGTGTGCAAGAGGGGCACAGTGAAGCCCTGTTCTGACAGCAATATTGCGCTCGCTAAAAAGCTGTCCCGAAGTATCACTGCTTATACCATCAATAGTGCAAGAAACAATTCCCACATATTTTCGAGTTGGTTCGTTTCCAATAACATTTATAAAGTCGTATTTATTGAGCAACTCAAGCAATTGCTTTCTTTTTTGCTGCTCTTCAGAATACAATGTTAATATTCCTTTTTCTTTTATCCAAGATAATGCCGCATTCAATCCGGCAATTCCTGAAATGTTCATCGTTCCTATTTCAAATCGTTCAGGGATGCTTATAGGCATATCTTGAATTGCTGACTCAAATCCAGTTCCGCCAAAAAGCACTGCGGGTAAATCTATTTGCGGATTCATAACAAAGCCGGATATACCCGTTGGTCCCAGAAGTGTTTTGTGACCTGCAAACACGGCAAAATCAAACGATTCCTGACCTACATCACATTCAATAAGTCCTGCAGTCTGCGACATATCCAAAACAGTTAGTGAATTGTACCGTTTTGCCAGTTGAAAAATTTTTTCAACTGGTGCAACAAGTCCTATCACATTGCTAGCATGGCTTACAACAACAACATCTGGCTTTTCTTTGTCAAACTGATACCTGATACGCTCCAAATCATATTCAAGACTTTTAGAAACAGAGAGTTGCCTTACAATGATTTTCCCTTGTACTTCAAAATTATGGAGTGTTCTTGTAACTGCATTATGTTCAAATGGACTAATATAAAAAGTTTTTGTTCCAGAGTATACAAGCCCCTGAAGAACGATGTTCAAGGCAATTGTCGCACTAGGCTCGAAAATAACCTGCTTAGCCGGACAACAGAGTATGTCAGTAATTTTGTTTCTGGTATCATTTACTAGCTCTTTTGCAGACAATGAAAGACCATAATTGCCTCTGCCAACACTTCCACCGGCGACCCGATAAAACTGATCCATGTATTCATATACACATTCGGGTTTTGGAAATGTGGTTGCAGCATTATCAAAATAAGCCACTGTGTGCCTCCTTAACATAGTTTTTCAAGAATATCGATTAGTATCTGGCGCTTCTCTTGTTCAGATATTGCTTGTCCCATAGCCTCCAAAGACTTTGAAATTTGGTTATGGAGTAACATCCCTCTCTTGCTTATCTCTGCTCTTTCAAAACTTTTTGTTGTCCGTTCTCCGCCTTTGCTTACAAATATGACTTGATAATCACTTGTTGAAGAAGCGGTTTTGGTTTCGCTGCTGCTCCTATATGCTTCTGCGGAAGCTTTGAATTGAGCAAGCTTTTCTACAAAGATAGTGCTTGTATTGCTATCCCAATCATCCAAACGCAGTCCTGTTACAGTTTTTGCGAGTCTAGCTATGAAAGAGCCTTCATCGTTAGTTACATTTTGGAACAAGCCGAGACACTTATCAGTGCCGTCTTGAAATAGATAGTCAAAAGCTCCTTGATCAATGGAATCACACCAATCCTTAATCACAGATGCAAGCGATACCCTTCCATCAAGTTTTTCATCTTGACGTAGCATAAATATAGCTTTAATCTTAGCTGATAGAGACTTTTTAAGCCTATCAAGAATGCTATCAAAGCAATTCTTTGCCGCCTGTATATTCTCGCTAAGTCCGGGAGTAAACTCATCATATCCAAATGTCTGCGGAAGCTTTTCAAAAAGCAAGCTGTATCCGCTTGTGCTTTGTCTAAGCAACTTCATCATGCCAAGGTAGCGCGCATCAATTTTCTTCCCGTTTGGAAGAGCCTTGCTTTCTTTCGCAAATTTAGGAAGAGAAAGCATCCAACGCTTCATGGCATTTACAATATAGTCGTATGTATTAGACATTTTTTCTGCATCAATAACATATTCGTCAAAAATTTCCGCCATGTTTGAGACAAACTCTTCCTTTTCGGAGTCCCAGTCAATATAAGACAGCATAAAGGCAGCCGGATTAGCGTTTATTTGAAGCAAAGTATCTGCTGTCATTGCAACCTGTCCGTATTTGTCTGTTATTACAACTTGCTGACGATATTCATGCATTACAGCAGCAAGGTAAATAGGTATCAATCCTTTGCGTAAACCGATATGATATTCCGGAAGAGAGAGCATATCATATAAAATATCAAAAGCAATAGATCCATTTCTTCGCGCTCCAATGATAAAATATTCAATCGTTTTCATCATGTTAGCCATCTTAGAATCTTGCGGATGCAGATTGATAACCGGGATTCCAGTTGATTCGTCCCATATGCCGGTCCGAATCAGTGTGCTTCGCATGATTGAAACCTCTTGTCCGGTACCATTTAAGCCAAGATTAGGCTCTAACTGGTTGCGCAAAAGAGCAGATACAATTTTATTTCTACTATTTCTCGCAATGCTTGTAATTTCATCACGATTTACTGCTTCGTTACTGATAACTGGTGTCATTGAAAATTCTGAGTCACAAATATCTGACATGAGTTCTGTTAGTGTGGCTTTCCTATTTATATACCTTTTTACACCGTCGAAAAAGTAGTCAGACTTGTACTCCTCGGGATGCGAATAAGCAGACAAAAAAGAGTTTATAACATCCCTAAGATCTTCGTAAACGACATCGTATTCTTCAAATAGAACGGGATCATTTGAGGCTTCTTCTCTAAGAGCACAGACTGCCTCAAATTCTTGTACGATCCGCTCAATGTCAAAGAAATGTTTAGGAAGAATAAAAATCTGTCTAGAACAGCCTTTACTTGTTTTCAAAATCGTATCTCGTAAAGTCGGTATCGATTCTTCCTTATGCGGAATAACTGCAAAAATCACGCCGTCTGAATTTATGTTCTCACTTTTTATTACCCAATTCGTATCATTTGTGACTTCGTCTTCATCGACAAAGATAAATGAAAAGAAACGGGTCATTTCTCTATCGTCGTTATATCTTGATGGGTACATATAGTTGTCAAAGTTCGATGTATTGAGTATTTCTTTTACTACAATTTGGTTAGCATGAACTTCAACATAATCATTTATTTTACTTCGAATATCAACTCCAGAAGTTTGCTTGAGACGAAGATAGTTATTGCTTCGCTTCAGATATACCACAAATTCTTTTTCAATGAGATTGTCAATAGCACCATTAATGTCCTGCACAGAGTATGAAGCTGAATAGATCCCAACAATCTCGTCTTTCGTTGGTTTGAGACGCTCAAACTGTGCCAAAACATAAATAAGCGAGAGTGTCTTTACAATTTTTGCCTCAAGCGATTGAGGTGGTAACGCTGACAAAATCGTACTTGTTAACACATAGTTATCGTGAATTTCCCCTCCATAAGCTTCCTTTTTGAACAACGGCTCAAAATAGTCATAGATCGCATCGGGGGTTATGAGTTCAAAGTGATTGTCATCATAGGAGTCAATAAAAGTGCTTAATGTTGAGGGACCATCTGCTGACAGAAATGTAAAAAGTGTACGCTCGTTTTGAGCTACACGCTCAGAAAGGCGTGGTAAAATAAACGTTGAAACTGGATGCAACGGATAGCAGCCCAATATGGCTGTTTGCAACTCTGAACTATTAGCTGAAAACAAAGGGTGATTTTTGTATCGCTTTGAAATGCTCTCAAAATCCTTTTGATTTCTTGCTTGAAATGCAGTCCATAGCGCTGGTTCTTTTTGGATTACAGAAGAAATAATCTCATAAGTCTGGGAAAAATTGTTGTTTAAGTGGATGTGTTTAAAGCGTTCTGAAACTCCACGCCATCCATCAACTTTTTGCTTTGGAAGTTTATCAATATAATTAGCAATTTCCTTATGGGAAATGAGCATTAAGTGAAGTTGAGTCGCACCACTGCGATTGCATTTTTCTGCAAAATCTTGAAGCGTTTTTGTATCGCTCAAAGAAGCCTCTGTTATATTCGCTTCAAGATATTTGCTAAACTCATCGTAAACAACATATAAACCCGAATATCCATACTGTTTCAAGCTTTTTGCAACACTTTCGTAGAGCTCAACAACATCGAATCCCAAAAACGGGTTAAATGTACTTCCTGCGGTAAGTGATGGATAAACGCGTTCAAAAACCTCGTAAGCAGAAATACTATAGTTCGATAGCTCTTCAATAAAAACGCTAACCGGTTTGTCAATTGCTTCGCAAAACAATTCATAGGTTTTTGGAAATTCGTTTTGCCATCTATTAATTACCGAAATAGCAGCGCGGTAATTCGTTTCAGGCATTATGCTCAAAAGATCATTATCTGAAAGGGTTCTCTGAAGTGCTAACAGAAATGCTTGAGTAAGACTGGTATTGCTTCCCGTAATAACGACAGGCAGTATTTTTTCAGAACTATCGTAGTAATTCTGAACAGCTTGAAGCAACCGAGGATTTTCTGAAATCTTTGGCATCGTCTTTTCAAACAAGGAAAGATCTTTCTTTAGAAGCATAGATAAAATCATCAAAACAATGTGCGATTTTCCTTTTCCGTATGCTCCAATCAAAATCCTTGAACGCTCCGTGGATGTTACCGCCGTGCTATCTAAAACATCAGATAATAACCGGAGTGCAGATTGTGTTGGTATAAAGTTTTTGAGTTTTCCATCGTTGTTTAGGTCGTAGCCAATATTCACTGAATATTGAAACCCGGAAGCAACAGAAATCATATCACTCATTGTTTCATCTCCTGCTCGCTGATGCTCTGATAGTATGTCTCCACACACTGTTGAAATGAAGTCTGGTGGAGAAGTCGAATAACATCAAGTCCTGCTGTACGATTTATTTTGATTTCACCTATTTTCTCAATTTGATAAAGAACATCCAGCAAGGTGATTGCGTCCAAATTGAACACTCGACCAATATTATTTGGCGAAGTCAAAAGCTCATTTAGACTTATTTCTTCTCTCGTCCCAGCCTGATCTGCAATAACAGCTAAGGCGACCCACGGATTGATAGATCTTGCTACCGGAACAGCTTTGCGATAAGTTCTTTTTTCTTTACTTAATACATCAATTAGTCCAAGCTCTCCAAATGGGCAATCTATATTACCTTCTGGTGAAACACGACTTGAATTGACTTTATATCTCGGTAAGTATGTGTTTATGATACAGGAAAAATCATCATTCAGTGACCTGATAGCAACCGAATCACTCTCATTAGACATACGGATGAAGCACTGTAGCGAAACAACAAAATCTTCACGACTAAATTCATTCATGTTAAACTCGTTAAAGAAGAAATACCATGAAGTTGCTTCTGAACGATTGCTGGCAAGACGATATTGAAGTAAATATAAGGTACCCTTTTCTTCAATGTAGCGATCGTTGTTGAAAACACTTTCCCCAAAAGATGTAAACCGTTGTATTCTTCTGCCACTTGTTGGCTCCTCTGTTAAACCTACTGCTTGGAGCCAATAGCGCAAAGCCTTTACCATATTAGCTCCAATACCCAAGACATCCATAGGATTTTCATCTTTAGAAATAAAAACATCTCCTTTTGCATGGACATATTTCATGCCCTTGCTCAACCAGCCCTTTCGTATAAAAAATGTATCATGAGCACGGAATTTCATTGCCATGCAAACTCCTCCACTACTTACTTTGTTCTTAGATACCTATCCATCATACAGCCACCATCAAGATACTTTGCGGTTATGCACGCTTTACAATGGACACACTTTTGAGGGTCAATATTGTACCCAAAACTGTTTATAGAAATTGCTCCCGCTTTACAAATCGATTCGCATTTCAAGCATTTTCTACACGCATTAAACTTTCTAATTTGATAGCCGACCATTCGCTGTATGTCATCATGATCTGCAACATTCATCGTCCTTACTTTAACAGAATAATCGTAACCATCTTGTGTAAATGGCTGTAAAGATATAATTGGCACATTACTTCTGCTATCAAGCACAATTACCTCGTGTAGCAGTTTCCTGCCAAGTTCGGGAGCTATGCGACCAAAGGGGACGAACATTCCAATTAATTCTTCATCAAATGGACGATTCAAGCGATATATTTTCGCATGATCCTCGGCTGTACAATTTGTAAATCTGATTTTTACATCATTAGCTGATGGCAACCCGTTTCCACCCTGACGTGCTTTCCATTTGCCAGAATCGACATACACTTCAGGATCGGGTTTGCCGATCTTCGCAGCAAAGTTAACAAGGAAGGTTCTCCACTTTTTTGACCTATCCGGCATATAGATACGTGATAAGAATTGAGCACGCTGATTATTATTAGGACAACACCAACAGCCCACTCTATCATAGCCAAGACGATATGCATCATTGAAATCAATTTTTTCAGAAAGAATATAAAGCCAAATATCAATATCCTTCCAAAAGAAGATAGGCGAGGCGACTGTTTGCTGTTTGATTTTAACCGCTTCAGCACTGTCTTCGATTCGATTATATTTGCTACGACTTACAGACTCAGCTTTTCGTATTCCGTAGAATGTTAGAATCTGTTGACTGCCATACATACTGTTTATCACGCGAGTAATTGGTCCAGTCTTGAACATAGAGCAACACCAACGCATCATACGAGCTGGAGGACCAATATCCTCGCAAACATCATAAAAATCCTGCTCGTCGTTTTTGGCAATTTGGAATATAGCGTTCGGGTGGGATGCTCTAAAGCGTTCAGCATATTCCGCAGTACTCGGGAATTCAAGCGTTGTGTCTCCATAAATATGAACAAGACAAGGATCACTTAATGCCTTAACAGCGAGGTCAGCGGACACTGTAGAGTCTTTGCCCCCCGAAAAAGACACGACAATATTCTCCTCTGGAAACTTTGAAGAGGATTTTTTGATAAATTGGAATGCTTCATCCTTCAGGTACTCCAACCTGCTACGATTTGCAAGGATAAATGTTTCAATGTGGCGATCGAAGGCATCATAACCGTTATTCGAGGAACATTCATTTAGTTTTTTGATTATAGAGTCAACATCTGCTGTTTCATAAATGCTGTTCGGCATAGATATAGCTTTTCCATTTATGTAGTATCTATTATTGTTTGCCCACACAGACTCTTCCCGCAGGCTGTTAGGTTCTTTATTTAGAAGTAACTCTACTAAAAGCCGTTCTTCCGGAAATACAGGACGCAGATCAGCGGCAAGATACTTCGTTTTTCCTCCACAAACAGGGCAGGATCCTTTATCAGCTTGAACAGCTGTATTAATTATTGGGGTATGACAGCGCTCACACCAATATACTTCAACAGGAAGATCTTCGACTGTGGCATCTCCGCAAACAGGACAAACACTTGCATTGGTTTCAATATTACACTGCTTACACCACATACTAAATCCCCCTTTTTGCCAAATTTGAGATGTCAACACACGACTCTATGTAATATAATATCATATTCTATGTCCCATAAACTGTACTTTATTCGTCAAAAAACTCCATTATTTCATTAGGAGTGCAATCAAGAGCACTGCAAATACTGCCAACGACATCCGTTGTTATGTTTTCGTCTCTTGCAAGTTTCAGCATTTGATAACGGGTTAAGTGAGCAGCTTCTTGGAGGTCTTTCTTTTTCATCTTCTTATCAATTAAGATTTTCCAAAGCTTATTATACCTGACTGCCATATTTAATCTCCTTTGGCGTGTGTTTAATCAAACTAAGATATAAATCGACTAATTTACTACATTATAGCACTATTTTTTCTAATAATCAATCTTAAGTACGGGATTTTAGATAAAAATATCGAAAAGAGTCGAATCTGGAAAAACGATTTGACTTTTTACTTCCTTGCTGGTTACTTATATATATTTGTAACTGTATTATTCTGTACATTCGCATAGTGAAAAGCGAACTTAATTTTACTTCTTTGACTGGTAACTCGTCAATTAATATTTGGACGATTTCGGCACTACGGGAAGTAGTTTTCATTAAAAATACGCAGACATTGCTCAATTTAAGCGTACCTGATTGCACTCTAAATATAGAATACATATCTATTAAGTTAAAAGTTTGAATAAATCAATGCTATATCAAATTCCTTTAGTGATGACGAATATAAAGAAAAATTTTCTGCTTAATTTAAGCTGAAAGCAGACATAGCCATATTCCGCTTTCGCTTCATAGGCTGTGTCTGCCCAATTTCATCTTTTTTATTTATTTTGCCTGTCCTCTTGACAAGGGGCATATCATTTCGGGCAACCTCTTTTTTAGTTGAACAAATCATTACATTGGTCAACTATATTTTCAATTATTCTAATTTGTGAAGGAGCAAGTTGTTTTATTTTATCAGATAAGACTAATAAATCTTTATCAATGATTTCGCCTGTCAATAGATAGTCAGCACTCACATTTAATGCTTTTGATAGCTTTAATAAATTTTCAGGGCGCATTGCTCTTTTTCCGGACTCTGCATAGGAAACGAACTGAGGAGTTAAATCTGCTTTTTCGGCAAGTTCTTCTTGTGTCCATCCAAGTCGTTTTCTCAATTCTGTAATGCGGTTTCCAATATCCTGTAAGCAAATATCAATTTCAGCCAAGTTATTCCCTCTTCCTTGTATGTCGTTTTGTTAAATTATATCCACAAGAAGATAACTTTTTAATCGTTAGTTGTTGATTTTACTACACAATATGATATATAATAGTGGGTAGTGAAAAATAGGATTGAGAAAAATGGTAGAAATAAATAACGCTTGTTGCTTCTTTGGACATAGAGATGCTCCGTATTATATAATACCCGAAATAAAATCTAATATTGAAATTCTAATTAAAGAAAGTGGTGTAACAACTTTTTATGTAGGGAATCAAGGCAGATTTGATTCAATAGTTATTTCCGTTCTTAAAGAAATGAAAAACAAATATCCTCAGATTTCTTATTCCGTAGTCCTTGCTTATCTTCCCAAAGAGAATGAGAATTATAACGAAAAAAACACCCTCTATCCATATGGAATAGAGAGTGTACCGAAACGCTTTTGTATATCGTGGAGAAACAACTGGATGATAGATAATTCGCAGTATGTAATATGTTATATTACCCATATAACAGGGGGTGCTGCAAAATTTGTAGAAAGAGCCAGAAAAAAGAAAAGAAACATAATTAATCTTTCGTAGAGTATTTCACTTGACGAAAAGATTCCAACATTTCACTTATATACTGAAATGTTGGAATCTTTGACCATATTTTATGACGGCTATTAAATTGCTAATTTTAGTTTTTCCATATTATCTTTTTTTAATTTCATTGTTGTATGCACATATTTATCAAGAGTAACTTTTACACTCGAATGTCCAAGAATTTCGCTAAGAGTTTTTATGTCAAATCCGGATTCGATACATCTTGTTGCAAATGTGTGTCTTAAACAGTGAAAATTAGCATTCCTAATTTTGCCTAATGCAAGGTATTTTTTAAAATAATTTTGCATAGTTCTCGGCTCAATAAAAGAATGTTCATTTCCTGTTAAAACAAATGAATTTGGACTACTTCTAAATCTTCGGATAATTAAAAATAAGAAGTCCGGGATTGGAATAATACGCATTGATGAAAAGGTCTTGGGTTCTGAAATAATTATTCTCGTTTTAGTATCGGCTTCTTTATCTTCACATTGAAGTCGTTGTAAAGTTGATTCAATTTTCATTGTTTTGTCGTCCATTGAAATGTTTTTCCATCTCAAAGCACATAATTCACCAATCCTTATTCCTGTATAAAGACAGATTAATATTCCTAATTTATACCTATCTGTATTATCTAACAAGACGGAGTTAAGTTTCTTTTCCTCGGATATTGTTAATACTCTCATATCGTGATTTGATTTCTTTATGGTTATTTTTCCTATATCAAAATTTACAGAATCATTAGTTTCGTTAATGTACTTTAACGATTCTCTAATAATTAATATTATGTCATAAAGAGTTTTAGAAGATAACCCACCACAACCATCTATTCTTCCATCAATTGATTTTCTTGAGATGTACTGCTGAATACAACTGTTATTAATTTCTGTTATGTTCAGCTTGCCAAGATAGGGTTTTATGTGATTTTCAATAAGGTTTCTATATCTAATAAAAGTAGATTCTTTGACTACTGATTTTTTGTTTGCTAGCCACTTGTCGAGCCAATAGTTATAAACTTCAGTTTGCCTAGCACCATTTGATAATTCAGTTGAAACATCTGACTTTGCAAGAATAAGTTTACTCTTTACTTCTTTATATGTTTTGCCATAAACATATCCATATTTACTCTTATTATGATTATTACGACTTTTTATATATCTTCCTTCCCATCTTCCATCTTTTCTTTTATAGATGTTTTCCCCTTTGCGTGGCATTTATATCATTCCTTTCTAAAATTTATGACGAGAAATTTGACGGATAATAAATTAAACAAATGCATTTTTCGCAAAATCTATTGTGATTTTCAATAAATATAACCGATTAAATTTGATATTTTTATACAAAGTTATCTTTGACAGGTTGACAAAATTAGCAACAATTTGTATAATTTTAGATAAATAAGAAACATAATTCGATTCGTCAAGTGAAATACTCTACGAAAAACAAGGATGGCAATAAAGTGGATGGTTCAAACGGAAGAAAAAATTATATGGATTATTGGTACTTTTCTAATGAAGAAAAAGAGCGATTAGTAAAAAAGCTTACAGATGAGCTACCAGCGTTAAGAGGTGCAGTAAAAGCATCTCAAGACGAGATAGCGAATGCTATAGGTGTATCAAGGCAAACTTATTGTGCTATTGAAACAAAGAAGAGAAAGATGTCTTGGAATAATTATATGGCTCTTATTTTGTTTTTTGACTATAATCCAAATTCTCACTACACCATAAGACAATTAGATGCTTTTCCATATAAGCTTGATGAATGTTGGTTAACAGGAAAAATGGATCAGGCAAATGAGGCGAATTTATGAGTTCGGCAAGTATACAAAAAGATTTGCAAATATTTCAGGCGTCTGTTAAGAAATTAAGCTCAGGAGTAGGAAAAGCATCATCAATTTGGAATGATTCAAAGTTTTTAGAGTTAAGCGCATCTGTTGGTCAAGTCGCAGTTCAGTCAAAACAAGTAATGGTGTCCGGTGAACGCCTTTGTTCTTCGATAGATAAGTTCGACAGAATTGCCAACGAGAAATATTAGGAGTTTTTTGAATGGTAGATGTAACAACAGAAGCATTGAAAAGTGTCAAGAAAGCATTAACTGAATTTCAAACTGATATTGATGGCATTTCTGCAAGGAGCCAAAATAGTGCCAATGATATTTTAGGTTCTTGTAAGGATGCTGTGAATTCAGCAAAGAGTGATGTTGCAGAATCCGAAACAAAAATTAGTCGCTTGACAAGCAAGCTTGAGGAACTTGAAAGTAAAATAAATCAGTATTGTGAAGAGATTGACTCACTAAACAATAGAATTCCCAAAATTGAGCGAAGTATTAATTCTTTAGAAATAGAAATATCGGATTTGAATTCTCAATTATCTGCTTTATATTCACAGTTATCTAATTGTGATGATGAAGATTTAAGAGAACAAATTCAAGAGCAAATTAACGCTTGTCAAAATCAGTTAAACCGTTGCTATTTCGAAAAAGAAGATTTTGAAAACGAGCTTAGAAACATAGATAATAAAAAAAATCAGTTACAGCAGCAGCTTAATTCTGCTAAATCTGAAAAAGCATCCGTAGAATCAGAATTATCAAAAGAAAAAAACAGGTGCAATAAATTAAAAAATAAACTTGACAGATTAAAGACTGCATTTAGTCGGGTTGAATCGGATATGAGTGCGTATGTATCAGCAACAAAACATTTTGAAACGGCATCCAGCGATAGCACACAGTCAAATTTATCTTCTGTTGATTTGTGCATATCAAGCATAGAAGACTATTTGTCTGTTTCGCTGTGATTGTTAATAAACAAATTATTATTTTTATAAAAACAAGGAGGCTAAAGTATGTCAAGTGGTGTATCAGTTGAAAGTGCTGCTATCCAAGGAGGTATAGGATGTTGTAAAACAGCTATTCAAGAACTTCAAACAGCTTCAAAAAGCCTGCAAAGCAGCTACCAAAAAGCTGGTTCAGGCGGTTGGAAAGATCAAAAGTATGCGGCACTCGGAGGAATCGTGGAAGAGTGTTGCAGCGCTCTTACCAAACCAATTAGTGATTTGCAGGATTGTATGAGCAGTCTTAATGATTTACTTAAGGCAGTCAGTGAATATGAAGATGTTAGTTTATAATACGGAGGCAATGATATGGCAGTTAAAGCTTCCCCTGAAGCAATCAGGGAAATGAAAAGGGACATTTCTAAAACTATTCAGGATATAGAAAGAATCAGTAGCGGAATAAGATCAGGAATGTCAGCAACATCAAATTGGGATGATGCTCAGGCGGCACAGTTTAATATGTTAATGCAACAAATTGCAAGATTAACTTCAACACCTATTGATACGCTAAATGCAGCACTTCCAAAACTTGAAAAATTAGCTCAGTCTTTAGATCAATATAATAAAGTCAAATTTTAATTTTAGGAGGATGAACAATGGCTTTTTGTATTAAGTGCGGTAATCAGATTCCTGATGATTCCGCTTTTTGCACATCCTGTGGACAACCAACAGGCTCAAATCAAAAGGAGCAAGTAAACAATGCAGCTCCAACTTTTACTCCACCGACAGAAAATAAATCGGCGCCAACATTTACACCACCAGCACAAACATTTACACCACCACTGCATAGACACAATGGACCTTGTTGCTATTATCATAGTGATGATGCTGCTGTTGCGAGATGTGCAAGATGTGGAAAGAACTTATGTAAAGACTGCTTTGACTCATACGGTGTTTCAAGCGGACAGTATGCAGGTAAAGCTCTGTGCTATGATTGTACTCAGGAACTTGTTGCAGATAATGTTGCTCAGTTAACCAAAAACAAAAATAAGATTAAACTGCAATTTATTGTATCGCTTATCGGTATAGCTATTGGCTTTATTTTTGGAATCTGCACAGGAGCAAGTGGCGGCTTTGGAACAGCAGTTGTAACCGGCATCATCGGTGCCGCAATTGGAGGAGTATTCCTTAGTGCAATGAAAATATTCTTCTCAATGGTATGGGAAGTTATTAAAATTGCATTTTCCGGTCAATTTGGTATATTAACTATCTTCTCTATAATATTTAATATTATTGTACTTATTTTTAAATGTTTATTTACAACGATATCTAACACAATTTATTATATAAGCTATTTGAGAAAAACTTCCGGATTTATTGAATCCGACCAGGCGGCTCTACAGCAAATGAAAGATTATATGGAATACACTATGGTTCGCAATCAGAACAAGGGTGTTGATATAGAAACTCTTTTACAGCAAAACAGTCAGCTTGCAGATAACTCAGTTGCTCAGATGGCAAGAACACAATCAGAAGAACAAATTGAGGCTTCAATGAGAAATTGTGTAGCTACAATTAACGAGAATGGTGAAATCATTAGAAGCTTTAGAGATGCAGCTTAATTTTATAATTAAAGGAGGATAAAAACTATGGATAATAATGATGCAGTTGCAGCAAGAAGAAGAGCATTAGCAGAAGCACTTCGTACAGGTGAACCTGTTGTTGTTACAGCAACAGGAGAAGTAGAAAAGAAAGATGATGCCACAGATCAAGGTTTATCCGGTATACAGGTTCCTGATGGCAAGTTGGCATAAGGAGGATAAAAATGGCTTATTATTGGTATCAGAGCGATCCACAGTTATACCAAATGGAAGTGGCAGCAATGAATAAATTCTTTCCGTCGTTTACAATTAATCAACTTCAGGACGGTTCAGGAAGATTGTATTGGAGAGGTAAAGTACAGCCAACGGGTCCAGGGGGAATGGTGTGGGATATTATGCTTATATATAAAAACAACCATCCGCATGTAACCAGTAGTGTAGACTATGGTGGTACGGTGCAAATTTTACCTTTAAATCCAAGGCTAAAAGATCTCGCTGAAAGAGTTATGCCCTCAATTCGTGCACAGTATAACGACAATTGGGATGTCATCCAAGCAAAAGGTTTACAAATGGGATTGCCGCATGTTTACCATGAACAATTTGGTAGAAATGACGAATATTTTATTTGTACAGCAGATCCAAGATATTTCAAGGGCGATATATCTCAGTCAACCTCTGCGGCTTCGGCATTAAGTTGGGCGTGCAAATGGATAATATTGTGCGAGATGTGGTTAAATGGTGAAATCAGTGACGATGTTGCTGTTGAGGGAAATTACTAATTCTGTCTGTCTCACTCAAACTCTCTTGCTCATATGAGAGAGTTTGAGTGTTTTTTGATTTGGAGGTTTAAGCAATATGAAAGTGTTTTTCTCGGATAGAGCTTTTGCTTCTGTGTTAGCAGAAACTACGGAAAAAATAAAAACAGAAACAGGCGGACTTTTTCTTGGAAAAGTTAAAGATGATTCCTGGTATATAGTTGAAGCAATTGATCCCGGTCCAAAATCTGTTTTTGAGGTAGCTTATTTTGAATATGATAAAAAATATACTCAACATTTAATAAATAAGATTGCTAATTTATATGAAGAAAAGTTAGAGCTAATTGGATTATGGCACAGACATCCAGGCTCTTTTGACCAATTTTCATCTACTGATGATGGTACAAATGCAAAATATGCTGCGATGCGTAAGGATGGAGCAATTTCAGGATTAGTTAATATTGATCCTAATTTCCGTTTCACGATGTATCATGTTGCATCTCCTTGTATGTATCGAAAAATTCCTTATGAGGTTGGGGACAATTTTATTCCTGATGAATTACTGCAATTTAAAACACCTAACAGGTTTTATGAATTAATGCAAGCTCGTCTTACAGGAACATCACAGCGTAGAAATTCAGGCGCTGATTATAAAGTATCTGTAAGTCTTAAATCGTTTATGAAGTTTATTTTGCCGTATATAGATGCTGAATGTGAAGAAGTGGCTACGGATAATATAGTATGCGATGAAACAGCACAAAAACAATTAACTGAAAGTATCATTGAGGATTTGTCGTTTATGGTAGATAAAATTGGAATTCAGGTTTCTGTTTCAATAAAAGATCAGTTTTTGATTGTATTTCAGGAAGCTGTTGATAAGACGACGAAGATATACTTCACCTATTCAGACAAAACTAAGCAAGTGATTTTTTCCTATAGCGATAAATGTTATATATATACAAACGGATTGTTTAAACAGGCTAGTCTGAAAGCAACAGCAGACAAAGATAAACAGGAATCCCAAAAAGAAGAAACAAGAAAGCAATCAGGAATTTTTAATTCCGTTAAAAAGATAATACCTTTTATAAAGAATGAGGAATAATTATGGACATAAAAATACCAAAGAACTTTTTTGGAGAAGAAATTGAATTAACTGTTTTTATTTCTGAAGCACAGCTTCAAAATAAAAACGCCGGTAAAATCTACGGTAAATATTTTGAAGATACAGGTATATTCAATATATATCCGGATGAATTGGCAATGAAAGGCGATTTACTCGGAGAAATTTTACCAGAAGATAGCGAGCCTGTAAAAGACGGTTTTTGCGGCATAATTACAGATAAAGGCATTGATTTTTACTGGAAAGCTAAAAAAATAAACACCGAATCATACAGTTTATATCAAAATATTTTTTCAAGGAACAAGGGAATCCTCGAAACAGATATAATGAACAAAAAATGTGCTGTTATTCTCGGGTGCGGATCAGTAGGAAGTTTAGTTGCTATGGAATTGGCCAGATCAGGCGTTGGACACTTTGTTCTTGTTGACGCCGATACTTTGGAATATCACAATTTATGCCGCCATCAGTGCGGAATAGAAGATGTAGGCGATTTGAAGGTAAATGCACTTAAGCGCAAATTGATAAATATTAACCCAAGTGTTGATGTAAAAGTATTCGGCGGAATTATTCAGAATATTCCAAAAGAGATACTTGATGAAATGTGTGTTCCAAAAGAAACTATTTTTGTAGGCTGTGCCGATAACCGAACAGCAGACGTATATTCAAATAAAATTGCTATTTATTATGACGCCGCTTTTCTCTCTATTGGCTTTTGGGAAAGAGCTTATGCGGGTGAGATATTTTATCATATTCCTAATAAAGGTATGCCTTGTTATCATTGTGCACTGGGCGATGGTGGAAATTTGTCAGGCAGAGTAGAAGCTAACCATCATGTTTACTCCAATCAGGAAAATATAGAGGGCATTAAGTTTGAACCTGGTATTTCTGTGGATATCAACTTCATAACAAGTATCGGTATAAAACTTATTTTAGACATTCTCAACTCCACGAATGAAAGCTATACTCCTCGATTACTGAATAATCTCAAACAATATACATTAGTTTGTAATACTAACAATCCTGAGATCGGTGGAGAAATGGTAGAAATATTTAGCTATCCGTTACAGGTAACAACTTCTTTGGTTGTCGGCTTTAGTAAAGAGTGCAATGGACAATGCAAATATGAATTAGAGGATAAGTAAGAGAACATATTTCTGGAGAAAGGAAAATTCAAATGAAAGCTATTGCACAAAATGAGATAATTGCGTTGATTTCAGATATAAACGCTTTTGCTGATACAGCAGAGAATCTTATAAATTCTACTCAAGCTAAATATGAGAAGGATAAGAGAATTATTCTCAACACTCATAATTCAACTCTCTCGAGTTTAGATAAATCCTATAAGGATAATTGTGCAGCGGTAAATAATAAATCTAATAAAACAATCCGTGATGCGAGAAAAATCTTAACAGAGATTGATAAATTAGATGAAAAGTTATCGGGTGTAGATAAATATTATGTAAAAACAAAAAAGAAGAAACTGGAATTGCTTTCTGATACAACAAGTGATACTTATGCAGAAGCAACGGATTATTTTGTAACACTCGATAAAATTAAGCAAGATTTCAATGCTTTGTATAAGAAGTATTCAGAAGATATTTTGCCAGGACTTATTAATGGGCTTAATTATCTTTTCTCCAGCAAACGAAAGAAAGATTATGAAGAACTAATTATATTAAAAAATACGGTAGCTGCTTTTGTAAAAGAAATTGAGGAGGCACTGCCTCCTATTACTAAAGAAAATCTTGCTGCTTTAAAAGAGAGTTACTTTACACAAAAGGGCGCTATAACCGAAAGGCAAAATCGGGAGTTTGCAGATTTTGAAACCAAGCACAATGCTACATTAGATATGGTTGCGGATAAAATCTGTTCTGATCTTAATGAAATTCTTCCGGATGAGTTTGTTGAATATCTTTATGCAATTATGCGAAATTACTCTGTAAATGTATTTAAGGTTAATCCTACAACTGAATTGCAGGACGAAGTTCTTAATATGACTTATTTGGATTACCCTGTTGATTTTCTTGTGGAATCCAGAATAGTTGCTTCTATAATAAAAGAGAAGTGTTCATCCCTGCTTGTTGATGGCAATATAAGATTTCCTGTTATTATGTCAACCACTGATGCTCCGGTATGGCTTATTGAAACTGATAACAGCAATGCTACAGCAGTACAGGAGTTCATCCATTCAATTATGTTTGGAATTTTATCCGCTTGCCCTGTAGCACGATTAACATACAAGGTTGTTGATCCTGAAAATCGTGGCAACAGTATTTCTCCGTTTTTTGACGCCAAGAAAAAATTACCCGATTTGTTCGGAGAAAAAATAATTATCAATAGAGATGATGTTGCCGCTGAGATTAGTAAGCTCAATGAAAAAATAGAAAACATATTGCAAAACAAGTTTGGAAATCAATACGACAGTATTTTTGACTACGCAAAAGATAATTCCGAATATTTTGTTAACGCCGAGCTACTGCTATTGTTTGATTTTCCTAAAGGCTTTGATGAAAGAACGGTTGCTGAACTAAGGAACATCATAAGAAACGGTAGTAAGTGTGGAATATATACTATTATTTCTTATGTATCAAACAGGGAATCAACTATATCGCAAGAGTATCAACAAAATTTACAGTCTATATTAAGCCTTTCTACTGTTATTCAGCAGAACAATACCAGTTTCAATTATAGAGGACTTCCGCTTGTTTATTATCAAATGCCTGAGAAAAATGAATTTGCAAAATTCTTTAGTAAATATATGTTGATTTTTGAAGGCATTAAAAATCGTGGCATCGCTTTTTCTCCGTTAATTAAGAAGCTGGTTGATGCTGAGGATTCTCTTGACCTCGACGAACACATTAATTATATTGTTTCAATGATGAAAAACTACGAACGAGATTATGCAAGTGTCCCTGAAACTACGGCGGTATTTCCGTCACTTGTGACTTTAGGCAATGTATTATACCCTGCTGATATTTTTTCTGACAGTATCGGATTTCAGCGGATAACAGAAACATTTGGTGTTAAGCATAACTGTGGAACAGAAAGCAACGAATATGTTGAATTGCCTTTAACGTTTGATTTGGGTAGTTCTTTCAATCTACTGTTAAACTGTCCTGAGTTTACTAATAAAAATATTTTAAGGTTTACTCACCATGTTATATGGAGTTTCCTGTCGTTTATGCCTGTAACAAAGGTAAATGTTTGTGTTTTTGACAGTGAACAAAGAGGAAACAGTATTATTCCTTTCCTTGAATTTAGAAAGAAATCCCCAGATACATTTGACCAGAAAATTTATACTAACCAAGAAGCTATGTGTGACAAATTAAGAAAAATTAACTCACAGATAGATGAATTTATACAGGATAAGCTCGGAAACAGATACTCGGATATTCTTGACTATAATTTAAATACACCTAATCGGGCAGAACCTGTTACGCTTTTAGTATTATATGACTTCCCGAGTGGTATGGACGGCAGAAACATTGACTTGCTAACTAATATTCTGCGCAACGGAAATAAATGCGGTGTGTACACAATCATTTGCTATAATCCTAACATTAATTTTTCAAGATACGAGAGTATTGATGAAAGGATTGAGCAAATATCTAAGTATTGTGCGACTATAGAGTTTAAAGAAAACAATTACTGCTTACTTCCTTACAATTTACAAATCAGCATTCCTGACGAATTATCCATATCTGATACGGATAATTTCATTTCAGAATATGTTGAAAAAAGCGAGATAATTAAAAAGCAAGGCTTATCATTCAAAGATATTATTTCTAAGGATTTATTCTCGTTTGATTCATCTAAGTCTATGAAAATACCTGTTGGTATCGGCGACGGTGACAGTATAGTAAGCATCACTATTGGTGAAGGCTCATCTCATCATGGATTAATTGCCGGTGCAACAGGCTCAGGTAAATCAACGCTTTTACATACTTTGATAATGAGTAGTATGCTCCATTATAGTCCCGATCAACTGCATTTGTATTTGATGGACTTTAAGAGTGGTACAGAGTTTAAAATATATGAATCCGTAAAGCTCCCGCATATCCAACTGTTGGCTCTCGATGCAATGCAGGAATTCGGAGAAAGCATATTAGAAAACCTTGTCGCTGAGATGGAACATCGAGGCTCATTATTTAAGGAAGCCGGACAGACAAGTTTAAAAGGATATAAAGCTGCCACAGGTAAACCTTTGCCAAGAATTCTTGTTATTATGGATGAATTCCAAATCCTGTTTAACGATTCTTCAAACAGAAAAGTTGCGATGAACTGTGCTGAATTAACAAAACGAATCGTAACTGAAGGTCGTGCATTCGGAATTCACTTGCTTATGGCAACGCAGTCTACAAAGGTTATATCTGATTTAACTTTGTCACACGGTACGATTGAGCAAATGCGTATTCGTATAGGTTTGAAATGCGGTGAGAATGATGCAAGGTATTTGTTCTCTGACCAAAATGATGCAAAAGCCCTGGCTATGATGAAGGGACCAATAGGAACTGCTGTTATGAATCTGGACTATACCGAACAGCCTAACATTGGTTTTAGAGCAGCATACTGTGATGAAAATACTCAGAAAGAATACTTAAACCTTATAAGTGAAACGTATGCTGACAGACCATCTACGCTTCAAACATTTGAAGGCAGCAGGACAACAAATCTTCTTGATTATTTTAGAAGCAAAAATATTAGTAAAACAGACACGCTGCCTGTTCAGATCCATTTGGGAACCCTTATTAAAGTTGCTCCGCCGTTTGCAATTAGCATTGATAAGAAGAAAAAACATAATCTTCTTATTTGTGGTTCTAACGAAAGAATGGCAAATACGGTTTCAAACGATTACATCATTTCAGCATTACTTAACACAAATTCAATGGTTTATTGTATTGATGGAGATAAACTTGTTGGAGATGATGAATCCTCTGACTTTTACAGTGTAATGAGTAGTGCAACCTCAAGCTTTAAGGTTGCCGAAGACAGATCTGATATCATCAAGTTTATTAACGAGATATTTAAGAGTTATCAGCTGTGGAAAAAGCACAACGTGGATCAGGTCATATTTGTAGTAATAAAAAATTTACAGTTTCTTGACATTGTCAAATCAATGCTAAAAGGAGAATTTGTGGACGAAAATGAGTTTTTAGATGAAGAACAGGACGAGCCACCTGTGACAGATTCAGCTAATCCGTTTGCCGCAGTAACGAGTTTCTTTGAGAATAAAGAAAGCGGTGGAGATAATTCAAATGTAGGAGAAAAGCTATTAAAGTTAATCTCTGATGGTTCAGGTTTTGGCATTCATTTTGTCGTAACATCACTTGAATATCAGACAGTCAGAGAGTGTATGTATTACGGCGAAAATGTACTTACCAAATTTCCTGAAAGAGTTATCTTCTCTCTCGGCTCAAATGATGCGGATAATCTGATAGAAAATGTTTCTGTTTCAGGATTAAGAGATAATACAGTTTACTTCACGGACGGTGTTAAAAACACCTTCCAAATGAAACCTTATGTTCTCCCCGATAACGAACAGCTCAGACTTTATTTTAATCAGATAAACAACTAAAATGCATTTAAAGGAGACGGTAACTTGAGCTATGTAAATGCAGATTCTTATGCTGTATTAAAGGTATGGCAGAATATAAAAGATGCTGTCTCTAGCATCGAAAATACAAAATCCTCAATAAACCGAAAATACCAACAATTAGGTGCGGACTGGACGGATAAAAAACATAAAGAGCTTGGTGAAATAATCCAGGAATGTAACAGGGCACTCAATAGCATTTTGAAAACTTTGCTTCAGGCAGAAAAGTTTGTTGGTAACCTTGCAAACAGTTTACGAGAATATGAAGAAACGGAATTTGGTTATACCTATGCCGAGCATAGTAGAAATTCTTTTGTTAATTTTTTGCTATCAAAAGTGCTGATTAAGAAGAAAACCACTGAAAAAAAACTAAATGATTTTAAAGCGGGACTATCAGCTATTGCCCAGACAATAGAAAATTATGCCAATAGTTTGGAAAGTCGAGGACTGCAAAGAGGTCCGGTTATGAATGCGATTCTTAATCATCAGAGGACTTTACAACAAGCAGAACTTCTCCGAAACATCAATGGTGATTTTTCTGTGCCTGTAACTCCACTTACTTCTCAGGATTTAGACACCATCATAGAAAACTGTCGGGAAAGCGGATTGCTGCACTACAATACTTCAGAATCAGCACCCAGGAATCTAACAGCTACAAGATATGGTTTTACGACACAAACAATCAACGGCGTGGAAATGAGTGTTTACAATGATCCTATTGGTACTAATAGTTTGTTGATTAGGCGACAAGGCAGAAGTCATTATGATATGGAAGGAACTTGTGGCTTGTGTCAATGTTCAAATCTTTTGACTATGGCAGGAGTTCAAGGTTCGACAGAAGATAGTGTGATTTCTGCCGCAATGCACAGTTCTGATAGTGTACTACAATGTATGGATTTATTTCACATGGAAATTCAGGAACGAGGAGGTACTACTGTTCAGGGAAGGCAAGAAATTCTTTCCTCGTGTGGTCTTCCAACATACAGTTTGCCTGTAAGCTATGATAGACAAGAAACTACTCAACAACTATCTAATGCAATACGGACAGGTCATGGTGTGATTGTAAGTGTTGATGTCGCTCGATTATGGAGAAATGGACAAAGCGGTGGTCACGCAATATCGTTGATAAGTGTATCAGAGGACGGAAATACCTTTATATACAACGATACAGGCAGTGGCAGAATGGGAACCATTTCAGCTTCTGATTTAGGTTTGGCATTAACGGGAAGACCAGCTAATGTAACAACAAATATTATTAGATAGGAGAATCGAATTGAATTTTTATGAAACAAAAAGTATCCTATACAATTCTGATGCAATAAAGGAAATTCCTGATAAATGGGAGGAATCGGTTCCGTTTATTTGCAAAATTAATGATGAGGATATGGATTCTTTCTTGTATTGGAATACTGCAAAAAATCTTGAACTAAAACAACTAATCGGAATCAACAAGAAGTCAGGAGAAGTTATCGTATTGAGCAAAGATGAATTGATAATAAAATTCGGACTAACTTCTGTCGTTTTTGCACCGATAAAAGTGAATAATTATGATGAGTATTTAGGCAAAAAAGACAGATATATTGAAATATACGAAAAATTATGTAATTCAGAGGATGATTTTTTAAAATATGGTCAGGAGGAACACTGTTTGCTGAAAGCCATAGTCGGAGAAGAATTATATAATAATGTATTTTCTGTAATCGCTAAAGATTATATTGAAAGGCTGACATAAAACTTGTTAATAAAATGATTTTTTCTTATCCGCAGACTAAAGATTTGGAAGAAATAGGAGGTTGTAATGAATAATAATAATATAATTCCTGATTTCTGGGTTTCTCAAAACATTAGGTTATGTCCTAATTGTGGCATAGAAGTAGGTGATTGGGATTTCTGTAATAAATGCGGTACCAATCTAAAAGCTGATAATGTGCCTGAATTTGTGCCGCCTGATTCCACCACCCTGGAACCAATATCAAATGAAAATCTTCAAGATGATAATATAGTTGTTTTAACTGATGAGGAAGGTAATGAAGTTGCGTTTGAATTTCTTGATTTGATACAGTACAGAGGTAAAGAATATGTAGTTTTATTGCCAAATACGGATGAAGCCGATGAGGTTGTCATACTACAACTGGAGTATGCTGATGATGAAACAGAAAGTTATCTTAGCGTGGATAACGAATATACTTTGCAGGCTGTATTTGAAATGTTTAAACAAAGAGCAAAAGATGATTTTGACTTCATAGACTAAACCAATATAGACAGGAGGATTCTATGGATATATGGCATCGTTTAGGGAGAATTTTTCGTATTTCTAATTTGGGAACACTTATTTTTTTCTTGCTGAATATTAGCCTGCTCTTACTTGTTTTTTGCCCTTATGGGATTACAATCGAAAATGCAGCACCGTTAGTAATTATATATGTTTTTACAGTTCTACTCAGTCTTTCACCGGTTGGAGAATGGTTTTTAGCGGCTATAGCTGGTGCAAGGGAAATAAAACGCAAAGATATAAAGATTAGATTAATTCCTTTATTGGAAGTGGTTTTTGAAGAAGCAAAATTAAAAGTTCCTTCGATGGTGAGTTCCATACATCTGAAAATTATACACGACCAATCACCCAATGCTTTTGCAATGGGAAGAAGAACCGTTTGTGTTACTGATGGTTTATTAAATTTGAACGATGAAGAAATAATGGCGGTGTTTGCTCACGAATTAGGACATTTGGCTTACCACCATAGTTCTATTCAGTTGCTAATTGGAGGAGGAAATCTTTTTATATCTGGTTGCTTGCTTTTAATAAAGCTCATCTGTTGGATGATTACTGCCATCTTTACTTTATTTGCTATAGGAACTCGTAGAATAGGACGTGGACTTTTAATTACGGCTATTGGAAGTATATCGAGTATATCAATATGGTTGTGGACTAAATTTTGTATGCTATTTTTAATGTGGTCAATGCGGCAAAATGAATATGTTGCTGATGAATTTGCTTATAAGTTGGGTTATGGCAATATTTTGGCAAGTGTTCTTGACCGACAAATGTGTTCGGCTCCTGAGAATGGTTTATTGAAAGCTCTATATTCTACACATCCGCATAGTGATGATAGAATAGCAAGATTGCAAAATTTAGGTGCTACTTACTCACGATATTAAGAGAATATTTATTAAGGTTTATGGGAGAGTGATTTCAATGAGGATGTGTCCGAAATGCGAAAATGAAGTAATTGGAGATTGGATGTTCTGCAACAAATGCGGAACAAAGTTAGAGGATACATCAGTGTCCGCTCATATAGTAGAAAGTACTAATCAGAATGATACTTTGGAAACTGAGCAAGCGTCCATTGCAGATATTTCAAATAATGATGTTATTAAAAAGTGTCCAAAGTGCGGAAGTGAAATAGTTGGAGATTGGACTTTTTGTAACAAATTCGGTGCAAATATCGAAGAAAATGCAACCGTTAAAACACCTATGTCATTTGTTAATTCAGCACATAACGGAAAAAATATACTTGAACAGATAAATAATAACTCATTTGCCCCCGAGATAACGATTGATGAGTCTTCCGCTAAATTAGAGCAACCGTATTCTTATAATACTCCAAATAATTTTAATGAACCAAATTATTCCGCCTCTTCTGCTGTAATAAAAAATAATACCGAAAACAAGAAAAGTAAGTCTGCAAAGCCTATTGTTATTGTGGCGTCTATAGTTGGAGTTTTGCTAATCTCCGTTATTATTTTAGTCGTCGCTGTATCAAATAATAAGCCTAAAAATATAGAGTATATTCCGAGTGCAGGAAATGAAGTGCGGAATTATGACGATGGATATGATTCAAATTCAGAAGTTGTTATTGATAAAATTTCAATGCCAGCTTGTGAAAACAAGAGCCTTTCAACCGTAAAAGCACAATTGGAAGAATTAGGTCTTTCAGTAACAGAGGAATACGAATTTAACAACGATGTTGCCAAGAACTATATTATTTCTCAAAGTATATCCAAAGGGTCAGAAATCTCAGTTGGATCAAGTGTGTTGTTAGTTGTATCGAAAGGCCCAGATGAGTGTCCATATGATTATGAGCAAAAATTAACTGTAACTGCTTCTAAAGGTTCATCATATGGAGATGCAGTGTTGTATGAGTGGGAAAATGGCGACTGGTCAATAATAGCTTCTTACAATGCAACCGTAGGATCAAATGGAATAGGAACGGCACGTGAGGGCGTTTCAAATTCACCGGAAGGAATACATAAACTTGGCGTAGTTCTCAGTGCTTATGATGTTTCTATTAATCTAGATGTATATAAGGCAACAAGCAAAACAGGAGTTGTATATGATGAAAACTCTCAATATTATAATCAAATAATGGAACAAAGCGAAGTTCCTTCCGATGTGAAATTTGATCGTATAGGACAGGGATTAACCGATGGAACTACATACGCTACCATATATATAGAACATAACGGAAACGGATTTTCTTCTGATAATGTAAGACCTGGATATGGTTCTGCAATCGGACTAAGAGGACAAAACGGTTCTTTATCTCCCACATACGGAGATGTTGATATATCTGCAAACGATATGAAAGACTTACTTTCAAAATTAGATGCAGATAAAAACCCGGTGATTGAAATAAAGACGAAGTAACAGTTATGAAAAAGAGAAGTTTTGTAATAGGTATTTCAGCAATAGTTTGCTTGGTAATTATAATTGTTTTAATTGCTTTTGTTATACCTCGTATTTCTAATTTTACATCCCAAGAAGAATCTATAACATGGGAAATAAAAGGACAAGCAACTACGGATAAGATTACTTCTGACAGCCCTGAAATGAGTGTAAGCTCTAAAAACAAAATAGCAGAAACTGAATTACAAACTGAATCTCAAACCATATATGAAACTATTCCTGAAATCAAAGCACCTGTAACTTTGATAAATTTACTTATGAAGAATAGTAATACCATTGATGAACTAAGCAGTCTTGGTTGCAGTCAGTTGATTACTGTTTCTTCAAACGGCTCAAACGCACAAATTGATTTTTATAAGTTTGAGAATTATGAATGGACTATTGATGAGAATATGTCTTGTTTAGGATTTGTTGGAGTAAACGGTATTACCGAAGATATGCACGAAGGCAGCAATGCTGCTCCGAAGGGATTATATCCCATTGGTGATGCTTTCTATATATATAATGCGCCAAGTACAGGTTTGACTACATTTGAGGTAACAAATGATACATATTGGGTAGATGATCCTAATTCGGTTTATTACAATATGCGTGTGGAAGGGACAGAAAACAAGGATTGGAATTCAGCAGAGCATATGATTGATTATTCAACGGCATATGAGTATGGATTTGTAATTGATTATAATACAGATGCTGTATATAACGCTGGATCTGCTATTTTCTTTCATATTAGCTATACCCCAACAGCTGGCTGCATTGGAACAGACAGAGATAGTGTCCTTAAATATTTATCTAAATTACAATCTTCTTCAAACCCATATATATTAATAGTTTAAATAGTAAAAGCAGTGACAAACTATGTAAAAAGCCATAACATATTTTTTGCATTGGCTGTAAAAGTGATGTTAATGGTTATGAATGTCATACTTGCAAATAAACTTATGAGGTTGTCCTTTTGTGTCAATCTCTATTTTTTGGAAAACAATTAGTCATGTGTGTTACACAATATAAAGGTATATATGTATGACTGGCTGAATTACTACAGAAAAAGTACTAAAGAGTATTAGAACGGATGACTGTAAAGAATACGAATATATGTCTGGAAGTAGAAAAATAAGCTGGAAACAATGGCAAAAAGCCTCAAAGAGCAGAGTAACACTCATCGCCCGTCAGGTGTTATTGTTGTTATCACACCCACCATTCAAGCATTGCTTCCTTTCCGTTTGTAAGGTTGGTATGTGGTCAATGAGTTTGTCTCTAAAATACTCTATTATAGGCTAATTGAATTTATCAGGATACAGAATTGTTCTCAATTATGATTAATTTTAAAAATATACAGTATTATGAAAACAAAATTGCATTACAAAAATCAAATCCATTTTATTTTTATCGTACTAACCATATGTAATTTTACTTATTTGATAAAAAGATTAAATTGTAGTGAATTGGACAGATAATTCTTTAATAAAAATCTTGACATTTTTTGTAGACAGGTTTATAATACTTAATAAAATCGAACAAAAGTTCTATTTTATTCAAACATCTTTCCTTGCTTCCCCGTTGCGAGGTTAGAAATATATTAGCATTTATGGGAGTTGATTCAAAAAGTGTAGTTTTACTTTCAATTGAATATGTATCAAATTATGTGAATAATGAAGTTAGTTCGGAAGGAAGATGGAAGATGAAAAAAACTAATTTGATAAAAACACCGAAAGAAAGAATTACGCTTGGTGAGTGCGTGAGAACGGAGACGGGAGAACCCGCACTCAAAGTAAAAAAGAGCAATAAAGATATGTATGAAACTATATCAATGAGCCAACTAATTGAACTTATGGTTTTGATGTCCAATCAAAATTAAGCAGTAAACCCAAATATGAGGTTTTCGCATTACAAAAAAATATAGCTCAACGATTGAGCTTAATCAAGATGAATTAAGCCGACACGAGTATTTTCAGAATTTCTGATTTTGAGATTTTGAAAATGTTCGTGTCGGCTTTTTGTTTTGTCATCAAAATATGAAATGAAAAATATTCAAGCCTGAGTGTACATCAGGGCGAGGATACAGATATTTGCTAAAAAGACCGAAAGGTCAAAAGCAGAAATCGGTACCCTTACCTTTGTATACTCAAAATTGCAAGGGCTGGTACCGATTGGTGCCAACCCTATTTTTATGCTTGCCCTGACTGTCCTCTGCGGAAAGGATACTAAATGTTTTTGTTATACTGGCAAGCTGCAATTGCAAAATATCCGTAGCCTTTGGATTTTGATTTAACCCAAATTCAAAATTCAAAGGAGATTACAGTAAATGTCAAATAATTTTATTTCAGCTCTTGAGGAGCAGTTTAATAAGGATTGTAAAGTTATAAATATCAGATATGAATATGAAGGCTATAGCGGAACAGAGAGGTACATCATAGCAAGCTGCCTTACAGAAAAGGAAATCTGGAATAAATATCCAAAGCAAGCGAAACTCTATGCACCGTTCGTAAGGGTGGATTTGAGTTTTATAGAAGTTCGTCAAAAGTATATCAATAACGAAGATAAGTTTTGCAAAAGAGCCAAGCGCACGCAAGACATTTTTAACTTTGATGAAACTACCGCTGTATTTCATAAGGAGCTTTTAGTTAATGATTTTGTATTGGAAAGAATTAACGAAGAGAAGGAATGTGAGTTACTTTCTACCCTTTACAAATCTTTTGATACTTTAACAGAAAAGCAAAAATCAAGAGTTGTCAAGTATTATGTAAAAGATAAAACATTGCGAGATATTGCCGAAGAAGAGAATGTTAAATACCAAACTATAAATGAATCTCTTGAGGAAGCAATAAAAAAACTAAAAAATTTTTTCAAAACGCCCTGACAAACGGGTACCCTTTGTCCAAATAAGTGAAGGGAGTAATTTTCCCTTAAATTTATGAAAAGAGGTAATGATATGACGAAAGGACATAAAGTCAAGCGAGGCGAAATATTCTTTTTTGACTTTGGTGAAACCCGAGGTTCTGTTCAAAACGGATTTAGACCGGTGGTTGTTTTACAGGCGGATGAAATTAATGACCGTTCAACAACAACCATTGTAGCTCCTTTGACGGGAATCATTAAAAAGCCTTATTTCTTTTCTCATGTTTATATAGGAAAAAGATATAGGCTTGAAATTCCTTCTATGATACTTATGGAACAGATAACTACAGTGAATCAAAGTGATTTGAAGGATTGCCTTGGAAAAGTCACGGAGAAGGCACTAATCAGAACTATAAATGCTGCTTTGATGCGAACATTCGGAATTCCGCATAATAACAGTATAAAAACAGGCGATATACGTTGTTTATGCCAAAAGCACCTAAAAGAATACAAACTTTTGCCGGAATATATTATTAAGCGTTTTGATCCGCTCGAGGTTAAAAAGGATAAGTGTGACAAATGTAATGGCCTCGGATATGATTATGTTTTCTTTGACAAGAAAGAAGTACTTAAAAAAAGAGGTGGAGTTATGGTGGGCAAAAATTAATCAAAATCGCATAATTGTCAAAGCCGGTGGATTCAACTAAAATAAGTTTGCTGAATATTGGTCGGCTTTCAATTAGAAAAAATGTACTTAACGAAAGGAGAAACAAATGGATAAAGAAAAAAATACCAACCAAGAAACTGTAATGTTTGCTGAATACGGAGATATAGTATCCGTTGATGATATTATGAAAATGCTTCACATAGGTAGATCAGCAGTTTATTCATTATTACAAAACGGTGTGATAAGAACAGTTAAGGTAGGAAGAAAATACATAATCCCGAAGCAAAGCGTTACGGACTTTATTAATTCAGGATTATATTAAAAACGCATAATTGTCAAAGCCGACTGATTAAGTTAGAATAAGTCTAATGAATATTGGTCGGCTTTCAATATTTGGAAAGGAGATAGCTATTATGCCGACCACAGGATATTTAAGAGAGAAAAAAGGAAGATATTATGCTGTACTCAATCTTTATGATAGTACAGGAAAGAGAATTCAGAAATCCCACGCAACAGGCTTGCCTGTTAAGAATAATAAGCGAAAAGCAGAACAGATATTAAAGCAATTGTGTGTCGAGTATGACAACAAGAATTTAAACTTTTACTCCAACATAAAGGTTGCCGACTACTTCAAGAAATGGCTTGTAGCAATAAAATCAGAAGTTCGTCCAAATACTTATCGCAGTTATAAGGGGAATATGGAAAATCACATTATCCCCTACTTTGAAAAGCTGGGTACTGAGCTTCAAGAGCTAAAGCCGCATCAGCTTTCCGATTATTACAAGTCGAAGGTAGGAACAATATCCGTCACAACGATAAAGCATCACCATCAAAACATATCAAAGGCGCTTGCCGACGCTGTAGAAAAGGGTTTAATATCGATAAATCCTGCAACAGCCGCCAAAACGCCAAAGCAGACAGAAAAATTCAAGGCGGAATTTCTTAACCGAGTGCAGATAAAACAGCTATTAGCTTATCTTGAAGGAACAAGTATTTACCTACCGACATATCTTTGTACGGTTTACGGATTCAGACGAAGTGAAGTGTTAGGCTTAAAGTGGCATAACATTGATTTTGAAAACGAAACCATATGGATTAGGGAAACCTTACAGCAGAGTACAAAAGGAATAAGCGGAGACAGTAATTATACATCATCCACAAAGACAGAAAGCAGTAATCGAACCTTGCCGATGATTCCGCAGGTAAAAAAGATACTTCTTGAACAGAGGGAGCGTCAGGTGAGAAACAAAGAATTTCTAAAAGACGCATATATCCCAAATGACTACGTTTGTACCTTCGATAACGGTAAGGAGATAACGCCTAATTATCTGACGAAAAAATTTCATACGTTGATTGAGAAGCAAAACGATTTTCCGCAAATCAGATTTCACGATTTACGACATAGCGTTGCTAGTAATCTGTTGAATGATGGATTTACTACTGTTCAGGTTGCCGAATGGCTGGGACACAGCAGTTCAACAACCACATTAAAATTTTATGCTCACATTGACAAAACCTCAAAATTAGCAATTGCAAAAAGCCTGCAAGCGGATTGATTTCTACACTTTTTCTACAACATTTGAAGCCACTGTAAATGCCAAAGTGGTGGAACTACGGTGGAACTGATGTGAAATTCAAAAATTTAGAATAAAAACGACAAAAGAAAAAATCCTCAAAAACGGCTTATCTAAGCCATTTTTAAGGACTTGTGTTTGGCAGGGGCAGAAGGACTTGAACCCTCGACGCTTGGTTTTGGAAACCAACGCTCTATCAACTGAGCTATACCCCTAAATATCTATCGGCAATCCCAACGATAGTTAATAGAAATATCATTATTTGCAGAACCGTATTTCTAAAATTTCAGCATCACGACAACCATTCTGCATTGGTTCGGCTGGGGAATCGTACCTGTGTTATTCGTATTTCCGCTACCTAAGCTAATAGAGAATCGAACTCTAAGAAACCTTATAGAGTAACATTCGAGCGTCTACCACTCATCAAGTTTAACGACATTGACAAGTCGGCTGGTACTTAATTTAAGAATCGAACTTAAAACTTTGAGCAGTTTATGCTTAACTCAATGTGTTACCGTTACACCAATTAAGTATTTTTAATTTATACTTATATTATAATGTGTAAATTATAATATATCAACTAAATTCTCTGTTAAACCTAAATTATTATGTTTACCGATACGGTACAAAGTAACTTCGTCAGATGTTCTCTCATATATAACACATATATCAGGTGAAAGATGAAAATCTCTAAAACCTTTATATTTTGAAGGACTACTCTTACTTAGAGGATGATCTTTGGCTTTAGGAGGTAATGCAATACCGTTTACTAGGTTATCACAATATTCTTTAAGTAACTTTCCATCAAATTGTGGATATTTTGAAACTCTCTTCATATCTTTATTAAAAGCGTTCATAAAAGTTAATTTTCTCATATACCCAACTGTTTCCAATCTGTTAAAGTTATCTTTCTTTCGGGGTGGT
>OIYR01000067.1_pt1 | contig 61322 bp, 73 predicted proteins | sample 1588221 | NCBI WGS metagenome assembly OIYR01 (sample SAMN03283292) | human gut metagenome | biome: human-associated habitat; material: feces | host: Homo sapiens | place: Peru | collected 2012
GAATTACTAATGCTCAAATTGGGTCAATCGCTAATCCTTATATAGCAACTACTGATGCACAAATGGCTAACTATTTAGCCGATACTGCTAAGAAGGGAAGTTTTGTTTTATTTTCTGGTTCTAGTGAAAGTGGTTCTTATGTTTCTGGGCAAATATATAGAATTCTAGATAGTGGAGATATAGAGCAATACGTACCAATTGGCTCTTTATCGCAAGTAGTAACTGTAGAAATAGTTGCACCTGCGGCTGCTGTAAATGGAACTATCACAGCAGACCAACTTGCTATTTTACAAGCAAGTGATAATAATAATATTATGTTTAATCACGAAAAGTTTTATTTGATGGATAAAGGTCATACAGAAGGTTTCCTTACTTATACTCATACAGGAATAGAAAATGACCTTATTTATATTAAAACTTTTACTATTACAATAAATACTCTTACTTGGGTATTGAATATTCGTTCAGTTCCAGAAATGTCTTATGACGCAGATACAAAGACTTTAACTATTACTGAATAGGAGGTAGAATTATGCCTTTAAAATTTGGTAATAATGAAGTTGAAAAAGTGCATTATAGTAGCCAAGAGAAAAGTTTAACTAATGTTCAAATTAATATAGTCAAATATATTAATCGTTCTAGTAGCGTTAATGAAATAGTTTTTCAAGGCAATCTAATTAAAGCGGGAACCTATACAGGAAATCCTACTATTAGTGCTTTGGCTACTGCAAAAACTTGCAATATTAATTTTAGTTCCAATAATGAAAATTTTACATCTTTTGTCTTTGCTTCTGACTACTTTAAGTATGGAGATACATCTGTGTATTCTTATGCTAATAATAGTTGGGTAAATGCTTATAAAGTGATTGTTGTAGCAGAAGATACTTATGTAGACGAAGATGTAGCCGATTGGTTTGGAATTAATTATATTAAGTCATAGGAGGAAATATGAGCGTTTTTGTTCAATATGGAAAAGTAGGAAAACCTATTGTATATAATACTTTACCTGCTGCTTCTGAAGATTTAAAAGGTGTTTGTGGACAAGTAGAAGATAAGATTTATATTTGTGATGGAAGTAATTGGAATTTATATTCTAGTACAACATTGAAGAAGTATCTAGACGCTACAAAGAGTGCTAAGAACTTATTTTACGATAACTCAGCACAATATCGTCGTTCTATAGATGATTTAATCGCTTATAACGATACAGAAAACGTTAGAACTATGCGGGGGATGTGTTTTAGTTGTCAATATCTCGAATCTATCCCACTTCTTAATACAAGCAATGTTACTGATATGAATTCTACATTTCAACATTGCCATAGTTTAAAATCTATACCATTGTTCGATACAAGTAATGTTACTAATATGGATTCTACATTTTTTGTGTGTACATCCTTAACTTCTATCCCACTTCTTAATACAAGCAATGTTACTAATATGAATATGACATTTGGAAGCTGTACGTCATTGTTATCTATACCTCAATTAAATACAAGTAAAGTTACTAGTATGACTGGGACTTTCTTTAAGTGTACAAAGATAGTTACAATACCTTTACTTGATACTTCTAAAGTAACTTTATTATCCCAAACATTTTTAAAATGTTCGAGTCTTGAAACAATACCTTTACTTGATACTTCTAATGTAACTACTATGTATTCTTGTTTCAAGGAATGTGTAAAGTTAGTGTCAATTCCTGCTTTGAATGTCAGCAATGTTGAAAATTTTCAAAATTGTTTTTTAGGTTGCACCTCTCTTAAATCCATTTTAATGACGGGAATGAAAGAATCTTTCGATATTTCTTCTTCAACTCGATTTGAAGAATCTGATTTAGTTACAATTTTAAATAATCTAGCAACAGTTACAACAACTCAAACACTTACAATGGGAGCAACAAATCTTGCTAAATTATCAGACGAACAAAAGAAAATAGCAACCGATAAAGGTTGGACTCTAGCCTAAATTTTATTTTTAGAAAGGAGATAATATGTATAAAATTCTTTCTCGACCTAGCCAAAACAATTTTGTAACCGAGTTTATCTGCGATACAGAAGACGATTTACCAATCATAGTGGCTTCTGAACCAGGAATACGCTGGGGTTCAACTTGTTATGTGGCAGCGTCAAAAACTTTATATGTTCTAGATTCTTCTTTGCAATGGGTAAAAAGCCTAGCATAGGAGGTATTTATGAACATAGTTGATATAAAAAAGATACAAAAACTTATAGGTAGTGAAGGGGGAACCGCTATAGTAGTGGATTCTCTTCCTACTGAAAATATAAAACCTAACGTAATTTATGCCGTAAAGAAAATAGATTATTATACTTCAATTTATGGTACTAAAATGCCAACATATACGTTAGAGAACAAAGATACTTGGTCTAAGACCGCAGTAGAGATTTGTTCAGCAAAGGGTTTGACAAAAGAAGAAATACAAGCACTTGGTATAGCGGCTGGCATATTTGGGTTTGCTGTAAGTAATTATTTAGTTCACGACGATGGCATAGATTACATTAGTAAAAATATATTTGATAGTGGCTTATTTGTTTGGGAATGTGCAAGCAATCAAACAGGAATAACTCACGACCAGTTTTCAATTGAACGCTCTTTCAACACTGTCGTAGAATTATACGAATATTTACTTAGTGAAAATTTTGTAAATGATATTAACGACGTAGATAGTGAAGGTGGTAATTTAAGTCTATTCGCTTCTGATGTAGTAGATACTCTTAAATCTCTTAATTTCAAATATCAAACTACTTCTCTTACTGCTGATGAAATTGGTGTAGTATTTGAAACAACTTATGACTATTACATCTACAATGGTAAAGAATGGGTTGGAGTAGGAAGTTCTGTTGATACTAGTAGATTGACAAATACAATTAACATTCAAACAACCGACACTGTTCTTTCCGATAGTGATTATGCTTTATACAAACAAAACCCTTATGGAACAACTATTGTTGAAAATGGTGTAGATATTGATATATGTTATAGATGTTTTGAAGGCTCGTACAACGCGTTCATAGCAACATCATTTATTTCAGATGGATACATAAAAGCGATAGCTATTGATTCAAACTCTCCTCATACAATAACTAGACAAACGACAAAACTTGATGTGCCAAGTAATGTTAGAGATACAGTAAACCATTCAATATCAATTAATATAACTCTTGATTCAAACAATAATCCATCTTGGACTGATAGTGAAAAAGAAAAATTTTTAGATGCTATTGAAGTTGGTAATTTAAACAGAGTAGGTCTTTCATTTCCATATTATTGGGATATTGCTGATGCTTGTGCTACATATAATGGTTCGTTTTCATTAGGAGAAGGAAGTATGTCATATATTTTTTCAACTTCCGTTATTCCTGATGTTGTACTTGAAGGCAATGATTTTATTCCTAAAACTTTAGCAATAACAGTTTTAGTTAACTCTGATAAAACTACTAAACTTGTATTTTGGGAAACTGACTTAAGACACGAAGAAAGAGAAGTTATAACAATAACAGATATTGATTTTAGTGCAAGCCCAGGACAACAAGGACTAATTAGTTCCGATGAGGCTAGTAAAATTACTAGTGCTCTTGCTAGTAAAAGTTTAGTTGAAATACAAGTAGGGATGAAACTTTATTCTTTCCAAAGTGGAAGAGTTATTCAAGGTGCAGGTTCAGTAAGTGTTGATAACATTGTTTATTTCTCTAATGTTGAAAAAACTGATACAGATGTTATTGTTAATAACCTAAAAATAGATACACAAAATTTAACATATATAATAACAAGTTCCATTATTCCAAAAGATGAAGGTTTCGTTGATATTTCTAGCTTAATCCCTAGTGATGGAAATATTGCAACATCTGGCGCTACCTTAGCAACGTTATTGAATACAGCATATGATAAAGGTTATACTAAAGTTTATGCAGAGCAAGAAAGTTCAAAATCTTCATTTTATGCTGTTGCAAGTAAACCAACTACTGAGAGTGATAAGGCTGACTGGCAAGGCGTAATCTTTAATAGATATAATGATGATACTATAAGTTATATGAGAAATTGCCACTTCTCATATGGATATAAAGCTAGTCCTGATAATTCTTCAGTAGTTTATGTACCATGTCAAATGGCAATACCGCATTTTGAGACTGTTTCGTCTAATCAAGATGGCGGCTGGGTTAATGGATTTTCTACTGGCTTACAAACTAATATAAATGGCAGTAAGACATTAACGGCTTATAGTTTTATAGATGTATACGGTTCTCATTTTACATTGCCAACGATTACATCTGCAAAACAAACATTTAATGATTCATCATTAAAAAGTATCTACAAATTTAGAAAATTACTTGTGATTACTAATGGTATTACTGTTAACGGTCATACAATTACAACTAAAAATATTACTTTATACGGAATTGCTGGTTTATCAAATTCTTCAAGTAATTCATATTATAGTAAGTTTGCTGGTGGTTCAATTGTAGATGAAAATAATAATGAATACGATTTAGAAATTGAAAATACTGGTACGTATAGCTCTCAAAATCTACAATTAAAATGTATCCAACGCTCAATAAAACTAGCAGATAATTCAACATCTGGAACATTTACTGATTATGAAATTAGTACACTTCAAAATGGTACTAAACAAATTGAATTAAATAATGGAATTTATAAACTTAGTAACACAGGAGCAGATAGTATAACTTTCACTAGCTTAGCAGGAAAGAAACATATAAATATTGTTATTTCAACTAAAGCATGGACATTGGTAGAAGAGACTGCTCAATCTACTTGTTATGATACTAATGAAACTATTGATTTTACATCTATAATGGCAGAATACATAGCAGATACTACTAAATCAGGAAAAATTAGACCTTTTACAAGTAGTGATACTCTACTTAGTTCTGCAGCAATAAAAGCAATCATAGATGGAAATTATAAAATGTTCTCATTTAATGCCAAAATAGGTGAGCAAGTAATGGAGGCTTATATGCCTATTTCATATCATAGTGATACAAACTTTTATACTTTTAAAGGTCAAGTTACTTTTTATAATAATGTTTGGGGCACGATTGATGTTCAAATGCAATTTATTCATAATCCAACAACTGGTTCATATATTAATAATCCAGGATATGGATTCTTTAAGTTTACACCAGAAACTGCTATTAGTGCTTAATAATTTTAATTTATAGAAAGGAATACTTATAGAATGAAAAAATTAAAATCAGAGAGTTTTGCTCAAGATATTAAATTTGAAGATATTATTAGTCTTGAAGAACTTAATGAAGATTTATTTACCGAATTTAAATACAAAGGAAAAACTATTATAGTAAAAACATTTTTAATGCCAGAAGAAGTTAACGAGTTAGTTAATTATTGTATTTCTAATTTCTTTGAAGATTTCGACCCAGAGAATTTAGAAGTTAATAAACTTCCAGCAATAAAATCTATTTTTGATTTATTAGTTTTGCGATATTCAGCCAATATAGAAATCGATTTTGATGACCCTGAAGCTAAATATCTTCGCCTTTTATCTTCACGCTTTTTACAAGATATTTTAAAACTTGTAGAAAACAGAGAAGAAATTTGGCATTTAATAGAAGAAACTATTAATCATCAAATTACTATATATAGTTTAAATCTTGTGGCTTCACATATTCCTACATCAGCCGAACTAGATTCTAGTATGGAGCAAATGGGAGCAACTCTTGAAGCATTAAAGAAAAGCAATCCAGAACTAATGGAACTTTTAATTAATAAGACAGTTGCAGAAACCACAAAGCAAGCAGTAAGAGAAGAACGTAAAACTCAAAAGCCAAAACCTGCAGTTGAAGAAACTACACGCTTAGAGAAAATACGTGAAGATGTAGATTCTGCTGTTGAAGGTAGGTAAAAGGTAAATAAATAGAAATAACTCTTTATAAATCTATAGGACTAAGAAAACAACACTCTTAGTCCTATTTTTTACTAACCTATTTTATTCTTTAAACTGCTTTTTATTTTGCGATTTAAGGCTTAAAAATAGGCTATTTTTGAAGTTTTGAAGAAAGGATTTATAATTTATGGTGGTGTTCAAAAACCATTCAGAATTTGACCGAATTTTCGGCTCGATGTTTTTATATACTGTGATGTCTAGCGTTTTGGACTCTGTTATAAAAGAGTTTAAAAAGAACTTCAAAAGTAGAAATATTAATGTAGATGTTTTTAAACAGTATATAAAAAAAGAAATTATAGTTCATAACAATAAAAAAGTTGAGGGCTTTATATATATAGATACAACTCTTTTACAATTACAAGAAGAAGCAGACGCAAGTCCTGCAAATGGTGGTTGGTCAAGATTTAAGTTTACGTATGACGCTAGTGAAAATTATGGAGGTTTCCCTATGGCTGGCGATAATACAATTAATGGGAAGTATGTATCTTGGCATATGATAAAATGGCTAGAACACGGAATGACTATCGACCCAGATTCACACTATTGTGGTAATATGGCGAAAAGAATCCGTGGCAAATTAATACCTAAACCTTGGAAAAAAGTAGGAATGTTTGAGAAAACTTATGAATGGGCAAAGGTAAATTATGCTACACTATTAAACAAAGCATTCAAAAAAGTTGGTTGTATTCCAGTTGGTCAACCTGGCGGACAACCAAGATTACATAATAAATAAATTAATTATTGAAGAAAGGAGGTATATGAGGAAATATGGCTAATAAAATAACTGGCACTAATTATTATATATCCAGTGGAATACAGATTACTACAACTGCTCAAGATATTCAAGAACAACTTAATAAACTTAGTGCAGATAAAGTTTTGGCAACTGGAATTCGACTTAAGTTTAGTACTACTGGGTTACGAAGTGGTTTTAATACAGCAATCAGGAACGTATTAAGAAATTCTAATTTAGGTTATATGGCAGGACTTGCTACAGGTAGTGGCAGTGGTGGAAGTGGTATTGCTAGTAAAGTAGCAACTCCTATAAGTCCTATTGATGGACTTGGTAAAGATGATGTTTCTAAGATGGGAACTCTTGAACAATTTTCTACTACTAGTAGATTTTCTTTAAAGAAACCACCTTCAGTTACTGAAATGTATAAATATCAGCAAGATTTAAATACTACTATTAGAGCCACTTTTAAAGAGGGACAGGGGTTAATTTCTTTAACTAAAACTCTTACTACTAGAGCAAGTGATACTACTAGAAGATATGAAGAGTTAAAGATTAGACTAAATAACTTACGTAAAATTGGCAAACTTTCTAAAGTTCAGTTTAGACGTTTTACTGATGAATTAGAGGCTACCAATCAACTTACAGGCAAAGATAAACTAGAAGCATTAAGAAAAATTCAAACAGAACTTGCCGATATTAGCAAACGCAGTCAGTCTTGGCTTGGTATATTTAAGCAGAATCTACAAAAGTTTACATCTTGGATAACTATTACTGTTGGTTTCTTTGGTATTATTAATTCTATTAAGAAATTAGTAAAAGAAGTAAAAGCCGTTGATGATGCAATGGTCGAACTTAATAAAGTTGCCGACCTTTCACAAACGCAAATCGCTAAAGTTCAAAAAGACGCAAATGCTTTGGCTTCTAGAGTGTCCACAACTGCTGATGAAGCGTTAAGAGCGGTAGCACAATTTAAAAAGGCTGGTTATAGTTTAGACCAATCGTTTATCTTAGCAGAAACTGCTTTACGTACTGTTAATGTAGCAGATGGAATAGAAAATGCAGAAGATGCAGCGACTTCTCTTATTGCAATCTTAAGAGGTTTCAATATGGAGGCTGCTGAAGTTGGTCGAGTTCTAGACGTATTAAATCATATATCTAATAATTTCGCCGTTGATGTTAATAATTTAACTGACGGTATGCAAAGAATATCAGCCGTTATGGCACAGACTGGTACATCTTATGAAGAAACTATTGGTCTTTTAACAGGTGGTTTTGAAATTTTAAGAAATGCCGAAGTGGTCAGTCAAGGTCTAAATACAATTTCACAGAGAATGCGTAGAGTAACTGAAGATGGACAAGATAATAGTCAAGTAATATCTAAGATAGAAGAAGGTTTGTATAAATATACTAGGGGAGCAGTTTCAGTTTACGACAAGCAAACTGGAGAGCTTCGTTCTACTTATGATGTATTAGCTGACCTTGCTACTGTGTGGGATACTTTATCATCTTTATCACAATCTTATATTACTGAATTGTTAGCTGGTAATAGACAAAATAAAGTTTTAGCAGCTATTATGAGCAACTGGGCAAATGTTCAAAAAGTTGTTGCAGAAAGTGCTTATGCTTATGGCTCAGCTAAGGAAGAAGAACAAAAAGTTTTACAAAGTGTTCAAGGTAAGTTAAATGCGTTAAAACAAGCTATTCAAGAATTTGCTCTAAGAAGTTTAACTTCAGACACAGAAAAAGGAATACTAGATATATTAATTAGTATTGTTAAATTTGGGACTGATTTAGGGGGTTTATTCAAGATTTTAGGGCGTTTGGGCATAATTATACTAGCTTGGAAACTACCTCAAATTATACTCCTTATTAGCTCTTTAAGAACGAATGTTATTAGACTAACTACTGAGATTAACGGTCTTACTTATCAATACCAAGTAATGACGGTTATGGGCAAAGAATATGTTATTGCCGAACGTAGTTATGGAGAGGTCACTAATGCAGCAACCAATACAGTTAATGGGTTAACCGCTTCCTTAAAACATATATCTATAGTTATAACAGCTTTAATTGCAGTTTATACAGCTATTCAATTTATAGATTCTCGTATTACAGAGTCTATGAAAAAAGAAGCAGAAGAAGCTGAAAAATTCTATGATAAGAATAAATCTCAATACGATACTCTAATGAGTAATTATGATGAATATATTAAACTTATCACAAAAACTGACGCTACTGCTTCTGAAGTAAATAAATTAAATGTATTAGAAAAGCAATTTGCTCTTTATGGAATAGATAATGAAATAGCTCAATTAGGAACTAGAACCGATAAGATTGAAGCAATTGCTGACATTATAAGACAACAAGCTTTAGCAAGGCAAAAAGTAGTGGAAGATACTGCTAATGCTATGGCTGTTAACAAACTTCCAAGTTATTGGTATAATGCTACACAAAGTTCTGCGGGTAAAGGTAGAATACACGCATTTCAGGAAGCTTCTTTTGAAGAAAAAATAAAAATGCTTAGGAGTATGGCTTCTAATGAGAATATTAGTGCATCGCATAGGGACGAATGGCAAGCCGCTTTAGAATATTACGAACAACTTTACAATGAATGGAAACAATTAGGCTTAGCCGCTGACCTTGAAGGTAATCCTAAGATTATAGAATTACGTACTAAAATAGGAGAGTTTTTAAATGCTGCTGATTTTTCTTTAGATAAAACAAAAGAAACCCAACTTACTATGTATAAATCTATTGACGCCTTAGTTGCTGATATAGAAAAAGAACTTAGTGATGGTTCTTTAAGTGGAGAGGCTCAGCTTTATATAGAGTCTTTACTAAAGGCTTACCAAGAGCAACTTGATATTGTTTTAAATAAAGATTATGCTTTTGAATACTTAGGAGATAAATTACAAGAACTTAAAGATATTCAAAGTAATAGAGAAAAAGAATTAGAGCGACAAGAAAAGTTAAAAGCTATTGAAGAAGCCAGACAAAAACTAGCTGAAGCTGAAAGAACTCATATGTTAGTACGCACTAAAGAAGGTTGGCGTTATATAGTTGAACAGAGTACCCTAGAAGAAGCTCAGGCAGAATTAGATAGTGCTTTAAAAAATGCAGGGCTAGATGATTTATCTCAGGCTATTGCTGGAATAGAGGCATTACGTAGTATCTATTCTCTTGCTAGTGGTTCTGTATTAGATAATATGAGAACATATTTTAGAGAAGCAGGAAATTTATCTAATTGGCTCGCTTCTGATTGGGAAAGTAAATTAAAAACTTTAGATAGTTTTGGCGACCCAGAATTATCAAAGAAATATTATGATTCACAAAAAAATTCTACAGCAACAGGAATAGACCTAAGTAAATTCTTTGGTTTAGGTAGAACTGGTGGTTATGTAGGAGATAGTCCTAATAAGAATTTAACTTCTATAGATACAAATAAATCACAGGCAATTCTTTCTGCTATAAGAGAGAAGGCAAAAAATATTATTTTAAATATTGATGAATTAGATTTGCCAGGCGTAACTAATGCTTCACAATTAGTTGCTGCTTTGACAAGTTATGCTTATCAAAAAGCGTCTAGTAAATAAGAAAGGAGGTAGTTATGGCACAATATAATTATTATGTTGGCGTTGGCGTTAAGATAGTAACAAGTCCTAAAGAGTTACGAGATTTGTTATCGAAATATAATGTAGCGGTTAATAATGTAAAAGTAAATTTTGATGTTGATTATATGGCTGCACAATTCAAAGCAGCGATAAAGAAAGCCCTAGGTAGTATTAGTGTAACTAATCTTGGAATAGATAATTCTACTAAGCCATTTAATATAAAAGATATTGAACCTAGTGCAAAACTAGAAAGTTCAGTAAAAGCATATAATGAACTTGGTAAAGTTATTAAAGTAGTTAATACTTATGCTATTGGAACAAACAAAACATTAAAAGTTGTAACTGATGGCACAGGTAAATTAATATCTACTCAACAAACTTTAAAAACTCATAATACAGAAGCTAATATTGCGTTAAAGAATGTGCAAGAAAGATTTACATATTTTAAACAAAATGGTAAATTAACAGCACAACAAATTAACTACTTCACTCAAGAATTAGATAGAATCAGCAAATTAACAGGGAAAGAAAAGGTTGAAGCAATTAAGGTATTCAATCGACAACTTTCTGACACAGGTAAAAGAGCGTTAAGTATTGGCGAACAATTTAAAGAAGCGTTCAAGAAATTTATGGTCTGGTCTGCTGCTACAGTAACATTTGCAAGTTTAGTAAAAGCTATTAGGAGTATGATTCAAGAAATTAAAAAGCTTGATGACGCAATAGTTGAATTAAATAAAGTTGCTGACCTAACTAACAAAGAATTAAGTGGCGTTATAGATAAAGCTAATGAACTAGCTGATAAAGTTTATAGCACCGCAGACCAAGCTTTGCTTGCAGTTGCCCAATTTAAAAAAGCAGGTTATGAATTAAATCAATCTTTTGACTTAGCTGAAGTTGCTATAAGAATGACAAATGTTGCTGATGGTATTACAAATACTGAAGAAGCCGCTTCTTCTCTTATAGCAATATTAAAAGGCTTTGGGCTAGAAGCGTCATCTGCCAATAGAGTTCTAGACCTTTTGAACCACACTTCAAATAACTTTGCAGTAGACACCGATGACTTAACTGACGGTATGACTAGAATTTCTGCTGTTATGGCTCAATCAGGAACTTCAATTGAAGAGACTATAGCGTTATTAACAGCGGTAACCGAAGTTATGCGTAATGCCGAAGTTGCGAGCCAAGGTCTAAATGCTATTTCACAAAGAATTAGAAAAGTTACAGAAGACGGCGAAGATAACACCAAGGTTATTGCTAAGATTCAGTCTGTATTTGATAAGTATGTTAAAGGTGTGTCTGTGTATGATGTTAATGGAGAATTACGTTCTACATATGATATTTTAGCAGACTTACAACCACGTTGGGCTGGATTAAGTTCAGAAGTAAAAGCATATGTTACAGAAGCAATTGCTGGTAATAGACAAAATAAAATTTTAGTTGCTTTAATGCAAAACTGGGAAACTGTTGATAAAGTAATTGCAGAAAGTGCAAATGCAGCAGGTTCGGCAATTGAAGAAGAAGGTAAATTTGCTGACAGTGTACAAGGTAAATTAAATCAACTAAAGCAAGCGTGGAACGAACTTGCTCAAGCAACTTTAGATTCTAATCTTTTAAAATTCTTTATTGACGCAGGTAAGAGTGTTGTAAAATTAGCTACTTATCTTGGTGGACTACACAACGTTTTGTTTGCTATCTCAGGTTTAGTTGCAGGAATAAAACTTCCAGTGATAGTCAATTATGTTATGGCTTTAACTAAAGGCTTTAGAGCCAATCACGCAGCTTCTGTAAGTAAAACAATTTCTACTAAAGCTGAAACGCAAGCTGTTAATGAAAATACTCAAGCAATGCAATTGAATAATGCTGCTATGAATACAAATATTGCTTCTACTAATAAACTTAGCAAAGCATTAAAAATAGCTTCTCTTGCAATCACAGGCATTACAATAGTATGGAGTGCTATTACAACTATTATAAATAAAATTAAAGCTGATATGGAAGCAGCAATTACTCTTGCTTCAGAAAATGCCACTAAGCAAAAAGAACGTTTTGATGAGTTTTTAAAAGAGCGTGATGTATATCTTGAATACTCACAAACTATTAATAAAACCGCTAAAGAAATTACTGCATTAAACGCAGCCGAAAAGAACTTAGCAGAAACTTATGGTTTTGTATCTTCTCAAATGGACTTAGCAAATGACAGTTTAGATGCGAGAAAAGAAAAGTTAAAGGCTTTATTTAATGTTCAAAGAACAGAAGTTCAAAAGACTATTGATGCTTATCAAAAGCAGATTAATACTTTAGGTAAAAATACATCTGCGATTAGGAAGAGCGAATTATGGACTGGCACTCGAGCTATGTCTTTAGAAGAATATTTAAGCAAGCGAGAACGCACACTACTAAAGAATGTTGGTGCTAAGGGTGAGCCTAAGTTTACTGTTGAAGAAATTAGACAATTTAGAGAAGGTTGGACTAATACTTATAATCAATTATTAAAAGAACTTCAAGGTAATGAAGCATATCAAGAAATTACTTCATTACAAAATCAAATTACAGCACTTCAAAAAGTTTACCAAGATGAAGAAGTGTTTAATCTTAGTAATTTAATAGCACAATTTCAAGTACTTCCTACTTTTGCCTTAGAACAAGGTGTAGATATAGGAGATTTAGCAGATACAAAAGTTAATTCTATTGCTATAATAGATGCTGCAATTGCCAAAACTAAAGAATTTTTAAATTTGGAAAATCAAACTCCTGAAGTTCAGAAAATGTTTGCTAGTATTATAGAAAAATATCTCAAATTAAAAGGAGTTATTGAACAAACCGATTATGCTTATAACACATTAGATGAAAAGTTAAGTATTTTAAAGAAGATTCAAAGCGAACGAGAAGAAGAACTAAAGACAGAAGAAAAACTAAAAGCCGTAGAAGAAGCAAGACTTGCTTTGGCTAAGGCTCAAAATAAATATGTCTTAACTTATACTTCACAAGGTTGGCGATATGTAAAAGATGAATCTGCTATGCAATCAGCAACTGAACAACTTACTAAGGCAATTCAAGATGCTGGGTTAGATGATTTATCTCAAGCGATAAACGGCGTAGAGCAACTCCAAGAAATACTTTCTACTATGACAGGAGATGAAAAGGACGCTATGCTTGCTTATTATAGAGAAGCAGGTAAATTAGCCGATTGGCTTGAAATGGACTATGCTAGTAAACTTGCTGTTATAGATTCTATTGCAAGAAGTGCTGGATATAAAGGCTCTTATACTCAAGACTATTTTAACGAATGGGGAAAAACTGGAACTAGATTTGGCAATCTAACTCCTTATATTCCAAGTTCGCATACTGGTGGTGTAATTGGCGGAGTTCGCACCAATCCAAACGAACAAATTACTAAACTTCTTAAAGGAGAACTTGTATTAACTGAAGGACAACAAAAAGCCCTTGTAAATCAAATGGATAAACAAGGTGGTGGACTATCTATTAATATAGGTAATATTTCTACTAAGGAGCAAGATGTTGATGTTACTAATTTTATAGAACAAATTAAACAAATTGGTAGTATGCAACGAAGAACAAAGAGAATATAATATAGAAAGGGTATAACATAATATGTCTTTAAATGCTCAAACAGGTAAAGAGATTAGAGTGGCATTAGAGCAAGCGTTAGATAATGTGCTTAGTGAAGCATATAAAACTTTGCCTTATGATAAAATCTATTATGGAATATTAACAGGCGTTGATAGTCTAGGTATAAATTATACTCTTTCTATCAATGATAAAATTTATACTGATGTAAAACGAATACAAAACTGTGGGGTTCTATCTATTGGAACTCCCGTTATTTGTATGGCTCCACAAAATCAAATGACAAAACTTTTTATTCTTGGGGCTGTACAAACTACTACACAAACAGCTGGGCAAATTACTCCTATCTTAATTAGTATTACCGATAGTGATATTAATAATGTAAATGGAGTAGCAGTTCCTAGCGTTAGCGATTTAATTAATGAAAGTTTATTGTTTACTAATCATATTAAATTACAACTTCAATCAGGAGAGTATTTAAATCTTCCCTTTACAAGAAAAACCTCTACTAATGTATATTATAGTGCAGTTATAGATGGACAACTTTGGACTTTATATACGAAGGGTGTTGAAAATAAAGTTTATATTACAAAATCTTCAATGGGCGTTGATACGTATGATGCAACAGCTTCTGAAGCTGATATTGCGTTAGATAAAACCGCTTATGCCCAAGGAGAAAAGATAACTGGCAATATTAATACTTATGATGGAAGTTATATTTTAGAAGAATAAATAATAAAAAAAATAATAAATTGCGAAAATTTACGTAAATAAATATAATTTTACGAAAATGAAACGTAAAATTAGGAAAATTTAGAAAGGATTATATAATAATATGGCAACTTGTATAGTTAAAAGCTATGACGGCAATAAGATAATTGGTCAATTTGATAATGCTACAGGTATAGTTATTTCAAATGATGCTAATGGTGGTATTACTCAAGGCTCTACTTTAGTTTGTTCTTTGCCATTCTTGCTAGGTTTATCAGCTTCTGCTAATGGTACATTAAAATATATACCTAAAACAACCGCTCAAACAGTTACTGAAACGACTTTATATGCTTCAAGAGACCCTATTAAAATTAGTTTAGGAACTGGAACATATACTTTAAGCACGCAAGATACTATTGTAAGAAATAATATTCAAGTTACAGTGGCTTCTGATGTTAAGAACCAATCAAAAACTGTAACTCCTACAACTTCTCAACAAACTGTTACTCCAGATAGTGGATATAGCGGTTTAAACCCTGTAATTGTTAACGCTATTCCTGCAAAATATAAAGATACCTCTGACGCTACAATTGTAGATGGTTCTCAATTATTAACTGGATATACTGCGTATGGAAAAAATGGTAAAGTTACTGGTTCTATGCCTAAAGCAACCTCTGGAGTATTAGTTAATAATGCTGCTGGTGTAACTATTCCTAAAGGATATTACGATGGAACTTTAAAAGCTACTGTTAATTTACAAGCTAAAACAGTATCTCCAAAAGCAACTTCTCAAACTGTAACTCCAGATAGTGGACAATTCTTATCAAGCGTTACAGTTGACCCAATTCCTATTTCCAATTTAACTTATAGCAGTCAAGCTTCTTTAAATAAAGCCTTAGTTTTAGACTTTAGTAAGCAAGCGGCTGCTCACGATAATTATCAATCATTCTTCACAGCCGACGGATATTATGCTGACTCTATTGACGTTATGAAGCCAGAAACTCTTATTCCAGACAATATTCCAGCCGATGTTACAATTGCTGGTATTGCTGGTGGAATTCCAATTTACACAGGAGCGTATACTAAGAACTAATGGCAAAGAGTAAAGTAATAACTGTCAGTGAATTTTCAAATAGTACGGCGGCAAATAGTGCAAAGAGAATATCAGATGTAAATAATATACAAATTTCCATCACCGAAAATGGTAGTTATACTTTACAAACTAAAGGTACAATCTGTCGTAAAGATGTGGATTTAATAGTTAATGTAGCTTCTGCTGGAATTACAGGAGTTAATCAAATTAATAATACACTCTTTATTGATAGTAGTTGTACCGCTACAAAAGCAACAAACCATTTAAATGGTAATGCAAGTGATGTGTATATTAATAGGTTTGATTATTGCGATGCTCTTTCTCATAAAACTTTCAATGATAAAGGGCTTGTCTATAACTTTATAGACGATTACGGTGGTGGAGCAGATGGAAGCAACGGAGTAATTAAATTTTGTAACGGGTCTGAGGCTGATAATAACCTATACCAAGAAGGCTGTGGGGCGAGTCTACAGTTTACAGCAGGCGATATCTCTATACCTACTGTTGATATTTATGATAGAGATGGAAATCTTGTTGCATATATGCACGATGGTTTACTGGGGAATGTTCAGGAAATCATCATCGATGATTTACATCTAGCCAGTGGTAAAGAAATAATACAAGGGTTGGAATTTCAATATCAATCACAGGCAACTGGGAATAGTGGAGAGTGTCTTACCTATTATAGTAAAATTACAATAACCAAACCTAGCACGCTAATTCCAAGTAATATTAGAAAAGGTGTTACTATTGCAGGTGTAACTGGGACATATGAAGGAAATTAATCTTATTTAGATTAGACAAATTAAACAAAAAGTTTAGTAATACTAAACAAAATTAAATAAAATATCATTTTAAATTCTCAAAGAAAGGAGAATAAAATGGCAACTGAAAATTATAAAAGTTCATATACTGGCGTAGAAATTGATAATGCTTTTACAGCCATTAAGGCTCTTACAAATTATCTTAATGCTATAAGTTCTGTAACTGGTAAGGTTGACCCTAGTCTTATTAAAATTTTGGCTTCACAAATTAGTGGAATAATTCCTTATGCTGATAGTGCTGGGACGTCAATAGATTCTGCTAATGCTTCTAATGCTAGAAAAGGAAGTGCTTTAGATTTACGTATTACAGATGTTGAAAATGGAATATCAGGTCTTGAAGATGTTATTAATAATCAACCTACAATAAGTAAATTAGCAAACACTATTAATGATTTGACAACTTTAGCAAATGTAAATATATATGACCTAGTTTTTGTTCAAGAAACTCAAAGTGTTTATATATATGGTCGAGGAGATAAAACAAAACTTACAGACTGGACGTGTATCTCAAAAGGAAATATAGAAGATACAACTTCTGGTGCTAAAACTATTGATTGCTCTCACGTGGCTTATTATAAGTTAAGTTCTCCAACAGCAATTACTTTAAAAGCAGTTGATTTAACAAAACTCCCACAAGGCGATAGAACTACAGTTATCACATTTCCTACAACACCAAATATGACCTTTACTAATACTTTAGGAGTGTATTTTAAGGGTGATGATTGTGCTAATGGTGTATTTACTCCTGTCAATGCAGACGCTTTATATGAACTTAATATTTGGTATAATGGCTTTCAATGGTGTGGCACAGTTGTTAAGTGGTAGGTAAAATATGGCATATTCAATTCAATATCAAACTTATAATGGCGTATTAGAAGATGGATTTAAAAGTTCTACTACGCAAGATAAAACCGCTTTACCTAACCCACTTCCTTTTTGCGTAAAAGAAAACAATGTCTTTAACGGTTGGTTTTTAGATTCAGCGTTTTCTGAACCTGCAACAGCTGGAGCAACACTTACTGAAAATGTAACTTTATATGCTAAATTTGTTGCTGAAACAGACGCAGAAAGAAAATCTTATAATTTAGTTCAACCTTTAGTAGGTATGATAACTCCATTTGACGCTACTTATTTTACAGGTGGAATTAATATTAATGTAACTTTAGTGGGTGGTGTGGCAGTTGATAAACTATTAATTAAGGTTACAGATATTACTACTAGCACTGCAACAAAAGTAGATTTAAATTATAATTTTTATGATGTTACAGATATTGACGATTATGTTCGCACTTTTAACATTTCTGTCTCGTTAAAAGAGAATGCGTTTAAAAATAATCATAACTACAATTTAACAGTATCTAGTGTTAGTAAAGATAGATTAGTATTGTCTACTATTTCGCAACCAGCATTTTTTACTTGTTTTGCGAAACCAACATTAGATTTTTACACTGATTCTACATTAACAACTAAGTTTACTGGTTTCATTTACAATAGCACATTAAATCTTTATCCTACTTTTAACATACAAGATATTGATAGTGCAGCAACTCTTGGTTATTATTATGTAAATTTATATGGTCGCCCACAAGATGGTAGTGCGGAAGTATTACTTCAAGCCACTCCAGTATTATATAACACAGGAGACCCTATACAATTTAATAATATTTTACCTAGTGGGATAGGTAGTCAATTTGCTTATCTTTCATACGTCTTAAGGTATACATTTTCTACTAGCGATGGAATGGTCATAGAAAATTCAATTAATTGTAGTGCTACTTATGACCAATCAGTGTTGTCTAGTTCTTATTTAGAATTAGAAAATTATTGTGGTGGCTATATTAAAATTACTACTAAAATTGATAATGATAATTGGCTGAATATTGGAAAAGTTATTCTCGCACGTAAACTATTAGATAATTCTCCTCTAACGTCTACTGAAGAAATCGCTCTTATGACATCAACAGAGAAGAAAAACTTTTCAATGATAGACCCATATAATCAATCTGGAGTAGTGTATGAATATACTTTATATCTATATGACAATGATGGAAATTTATTAAGTTCAACTATCCATTCAAAGGTCTATAGTTCATTTGAAAATGCGTGCGTTTGCGACCCATATCAACTCTTTACCTTGAAGAATGGCTTACAATATGGGGACTATCAGAAAGTTGCTTTAACGGGCGTATATGAGCCTTATGGAGCGATTTATCCTACAATAGTTAATAATGCTTCTACTAGTTATAACAAAGGTAGTATTACTGTAACTTCTTTAAGTAGAAGCACAATGACTAATTACAGAGATAGTGGTATTAGTTATTTAGACGAAGTTAAAAATAGAGAAATGCTTAATAGTTTCTTAACAAATAGACGACCTAAAATACTTAAAGATACTTTAGGAAATATTTGGGTTATTTATGTTAATGGTGGAGCAAATAACTCATTTAATTCTAGTTTATTCAATGCTATTAATGATACAAGTTATGATTGGGTGGAAATCGTACCACTTACGCAAGAAGGGTTAGATAGCGTTGGTATGCTTGGTTATTTTCCACTTGTGTATAGTGATGGAACAACCAACGGTTTAACTACGACAATAGGAAATTCTAATAATATAAATATTTAATGAAGGGAGGTTATTATATTATATGGATATTTCTACTACAAGATATAACATTTTTAACCAACCTTTAAGAAATAAACACATTAAAATAGAAGTATATGATTTTTCTAATACTTTAATTGATGTGTTACAAACAAAAGTTATTAGTGGAAATTTAACTTTTGACGCTGATAACGATTTACGCCGTTCTGGGTCTTTAGAACTAGCCGTTCCTGCTAAATTTAACAGCCCAGTATTTACACAAAATGTTCACGCTTTTTCTTTAGTGCTTAGTGGGGAAGGACATATTTGGTATGACCGATATTTAAAAATATTTATTGGCATAGAAAATATAACTCTTTCTCCATTAGTAAAAGAAAAAGATAAGATAGAGTGGTTTAATATGGGTTGTTATTTAGTAGATAAACCTAGTGAACAAATATCAGCCACTGAAGATTCATTGTCTTTTAATTTGCTAGATAGAATGGCAGAATTATCTGACCAAAGACAAGGTCAACTACCTAACTTATCAGTTGAAATTAGAGGCGATGAATATATTAATGGCGAATGGGTAAGAAAAGAAACACGCACAGTAATAGTAGATGTTCTTACTAATCTATGTGGAATAACTAAATATGCTATAGCAGATATTCCTTCATATTACCAATATTTACCTTATAGCATAAAAGTATCTGCAGGAGCAACGAAACTACAATTATTACAAGAAATTAGAGACACCCTTCCTAACTGGGAATTCTTCTTTGATGAAAATGGCGTGTTTATTTTCCAAGAAATACCTAACGGCTTAACTTCACCAACGCTAAGAATTCCAGAAAATCAAGTTATTAGTAATACATCAGATGCTGAATTTACAAATGTAAAGAATGAGATTATTATTTATGGGAAAACTCACGAAACAACTTTCTTTGCAAAGTCGGCTCGATATGCTAATGATACAGAATTACAATTAGACTTTGATAGTTTAGGTGGTTCTTCTGGATTTACACAAAATACTTTTACTGCTGGTTCTACAATTGGTTTTACTACTCCAGACAATGGACTAAGTAATCCAACAATCAACTATGTTTCATTTTGGTATGATAACTTTACTAAAAAGATTTTTGGCACTGAAAATTGGAGTGGAGATTTTTATCTATTTCCTTATGAGAACGCTGACGGAAACCCTTATCCAGACTTTCCTGCTCAAGCATATAACTTTGATGGAAATCAATTAGCTCCTAATACTTCTTACGTATTATCTATGTATTATGGATTATACGATGAGAATAAAGTGTTTATATCAAACGATGGATTATATGATACAAATAGACCAGCTTTACAATTATTATCTCACTTGCAAGTTAAAGCGGTGAGCGTAAATAATACTGTCCGCAGTCCTTTCTATATTAATAGAAGGCTTACTGGGGAAAATTATTATGGCGGTTTAAGTAATTTAAATAACTTAACTCTTGCCACTTACTCTGTATCTATTAATGATATTGATGTTAACGGAATACCTTTAACCCAATTTAATTTGGGAACAAGAGTAACCTTTATGCCTCAATATCCTAACACTGAGAACAATACCAGCATATATATAACGAACCAAGATGGCTCTTTATATGAACAAACACATTTAATTACAACAAGTAAAACTGTGTATCAGGCTTTACCGCAAAATTCTTTTGTGGGCGATTATACTATCTTTGTAGTACAATTAGTAGAAATTGCGGGGACTCGTTATTGGTATCTCGAAGGAAGGCTAAATTCGGCTATTCCTTACATTTTAACAGATGGGGAGTATGGTAACCTATCTTCAGATTATATCGCTCAAATTAGGGCTGACTATGAGCTTTATTTACACTCTTATTTGCCTAATACGATTAATCTAAATGTTATACCTAATTATTTATATAATGTTAACCAAAAAATAGAATTTGGTCAAACATACAAAGACTTTACAACAAAGTCTGAACAATTAGTTCAAACATCAGATAATAAGATATTTCAAGTTAAAGACAAGAATACTAATTATTTGATTAAAAAAATTTCTTTTAACTTAGATTCTGACGCAAGTACAATGGATATTACAGCGATGGAAATTTTACAATAGTTAAAAGGAATAATTATAAACATTATAAAATAATAAAACATACAAACGATGTTCTTTACACAAAGAACTTAAGAATTACAACAGAAGATTTTCAAGAAAGTGGTGAATTTAAAATGAACCTTGGCACAATAATTACAATTGTTGCTAGTGTTTTAGGGGGTATTAGCACTATTGTTGGAACGATTGTGGCTGTTATTAAGTGGTTTAGCAAACAATCGAAGAAGATTATAGAAAGTGTATTAACAGAAATGTTACAAGAAAAAATCACTCCTCATATGCAAAAAATAGATAGGGATATCAGTGCTTTGCAAGCAGAGGTTAATAAAAATGAAAGAGATAGACTTCGTTCACATATAATAGATTTCTCTGAGAGGCTACGTGCAGGAGAAGTGCCAACCGAAACTTCCTTTCAGAGTCTATTCTCAGAACACGATAAATATCATTCACTAGGTGGAAATGGTTTTGAAACTGCCTGTATGGTCTTAGTCCGTGACAAATATAATGAATATTATATGAAGAAAGAATCTAAGTGAATCTAAATAAATAATAAATTTAAAAGGAGATTTTAATATGCCTTGGAGATTAATAGCAGCTGCAAGTCCTGATTACGATAGCGACAGCTATGTATGTGATGATGTTGCAGATTTAGATAATTTACCTAAAAATAGAATAGGTTCCTATTGTTACGTAGTTAGTACTACTGACTTATACGTTTTAAATGGTGAACTTATATGGACTATTTGCTAGTCAAATTAGCAAATATTTTTATATTTTATTAATTTAATTATATTATACAAGGAGAATACTATGATATTAGCAACTCTTAATTCTTGGCAAATTGCCTTAATAGTTATTGCAAGCATTATTGCTTTAGTGATTGGGTTTATATTATTCGTTAAATACGGTTGGTTTAGAAAGTTAGTTTATAACCTAGTTGTAAAAGCCGAAGTTCTTATTAAAGAATCTGGACAAGGTCAAGTTAAGAAAGCAATGGTAGTAGATTGGATACACGAAAAATTACCTAACGCTTTAAAACCTTTTATCTCTAAAGAACTTATTTCTCAAACAATAGATAAAGCCGTTGAGAAAATGAATAAATATTTAAAAGAACAAGCAAATAAATAATAACTATTAAACAAATCTTGCAACCAAAAAAAGGTTTCAAATACAAAATGCAACTGATTTTGGTTGCAAACAAATAAAAAAAATAAAAGGGTAGTGTAAAATCTACCCTTTTTTATGCCGAATTTGAATGCAGTTTAAATTGCATTTTACTCTATCTCATCTTCGTCGATACTCTCACAATGTACTTCATATTCTTTACCTAGGTCAACATCTTCTCCGTCATAAAATTCTTCATATATGATATCATAAATATGCTGAAAGTTATAATGATATGTAGTCCTATTTAGTTTTTGAGGGATAAGTAGTCCTAGCATATTACAATCATCTTCGTTTATTGACTTTTTATTAAAGTCAGGCGATGTAATAAATGATATGAAATCTTCAATAGGAATAGCGTACGTTTTATTAGTTTTTCTAAAGTTAATAATAAACATAGCATTTATATCAATATACTCGGCAGCTTCTAATAAAGATTTTATTTGGTGCCATTTGATATTTGCTGAAGTATTTTTCTTTTGTTTTGCTTCTTCTTCAGTTTGAAAACTCACACTAGTTCCTATAACTGATTTTAACTCTAAACAAAATAGAGTTGGATATTTATAGGCGATAAAGTCATATGGATTTTTAGCACTAAATCTTACCTTAGTGCTATCTTTACCAAAAGAAGAAGGAGGGTCTATTAGACGCAAAGTGTAAAATTTATCTTTTAATAAAGATTTTTGAAATTGGTGTTCAAAGGATTTTCCTGCGTTCATAAATTATTATTCCTCCTGTGTGTAAAATTTTTGCTCCCAATTATCTACAACAAAAACCTTATCTTTGTTAATATCATAAACAAAATATCGATTGCAGTTATCAAGACTAAATTCATCGGCTATATAAAGAAAATGCAAATCATCGTAATAATGAATTTCTTTCTTGGTTGCTTCTTGAGCGGAGTAAATAATTATCTTATTATCATCGGTATATTTAACAAAATATAATTTTAATCTATAATTTGATTTGCTTTCTATATCCCAACACCAACGCCTATCTAAAATACTATCATCATTGGTAAATATATTTAAGCTGTAAGATGCGAAATTATACCACGTAAGATGAAGGTTGTTAATCGTGTTACCACACTCTTTAACTATAGGCTCTACAACAGAGCTACCCCTAAAAAATGGCAAGCAACGTCGAGCAACGGTTTTATCACTATTTCCCGCTATTCCTAAATTTGCAAAAATGGGAAATAGTTTACGAAATACATCGTATTCTCCTTCAAAATAAAAAATATTATTTATCATTATTTTTCTCCTCCCTATTGAAATTTTCTTCTAACGAATGTTGTTTTGTCTTTATATGTGTTAATTCATCTTTTAAGACTATGATTAAAAAATACAGATAGAAAATAATCAACATTTGTATTGCAAAAATTAAAACACTTAATAAATTCATTAGTAATTCCTTCTTCTCTATATTATATGCTGTTTAGAAAATAAAATCAATCATCATTAAAATTTCTTAAAATTTAAGGCTAAAATAAGGGGTAAAATTAAACGTTTTATCTCCTATTTACATACCCCTTAATAACTTATAAGGGAAGGATTAAAAATTCAGAAATACCCCCTAAATAAGTCTTAAAATTGAAAATATAACACTAAAAACACTTTTATTCCTCATATAAAGAATAAGTATATTCATTATCATTAGAAGAACTATTCTTTAAGTCTACGTTAAGGTCATAATATCCACTTAACATTTCAGATAATAGTGTTTGTTTAGTAGAAACTTTTGTTGTAGCAATAGCAGTTTCTAATGCTCTTTTTTCAGCACAAAGAATACATTTCTTTTTTGCCCTTGTAATAGCAGTGTATATCCATTGTCTACATAGTAAAGTATAAGCAGAATAATTTACACCTACTATAACGGTATCAGTTTCACTACCTTGGAACTTATGACAAGTAATTGCATAAGCAAGTTGAAGGCTACCTAACATTTTATCTTCATAAATAACTTCTCCAACTTTATCATAGTTCATAGAAAAGTCTACAACTAAGGTACGCTCTAAACGATTGATTTCTTTGATAATACCAATATATCCATTGTAAACATCGACTTTATCACCATTAGTATTTAAGCAGTTATAAGAATTAACAATATTAATTACTTTGTCTCCAACTCTAAAACACTTATCATTCTTTAATGGTAAAGTATTTAAACTAGAACATTTATTTTCTGGATTGTAGTAGTTTTGTATCATAGTATTTAAAGAGCTTACACTGATAGAACCCCTATCACGCATAGGCACAATAATTTGAAGTTTATTTATGTCTTGTAATCTTTCATAGTTTTCTTTAAATGCTTCAAAAATTGCTTCTTCCGTATGTGCATTATTAATTCTAAGTTCAAAATCTTCTAATTCTCCCCTAATATAAGAACTACCATCTACGCAGCCATTAGTAATGCTTTCTCCATTACGTACGTGGAAAGACTCAGTAATAATACCACTCTTTAAGGCTTGTCTATGAATTTTATTTAAAACTTGACAAGGAATAACTCTGCATTCCAATAAGTCTTTTAAGATGTTCAAACAACCGATGCTTTCTAATTGGTTATGGTCGCCAACCATAATAAGTTTTGCTCCAGTCGGAATGGCTTGAATTAAAGCATAAAACAACTCTCCACCAATCATAGACACTTCATCAAGAATAACAATATCAACATCTAAAGGATTTTGCTTGTTGTGTAAAAAACCTCCAGTTTCAACATCTATTCCTAATAATCTATGAATAGTAGAACCTTCTAACCCTGTAATTTCAGTTAGTCTAGAAGCAGCTCTGCCAGCTAAAGCAACTTGGGCTATTCTATAACCTTTAAATGCTCTAACTAATACTTCTACAGTAGAACTCTTACCAGTACCAGAAGCACCAGTAATTACACCTACATTAGACTCACCAAAGATTTTTGCTCCGTTGATTTGTTCATCGGTTAATTTCCAACCACGTTCTTCTTCAATTTGTCTTACGATGCTATCTATTGTAAACCCTGGAAAAATACGTCTGTTGTTTCCATCTAATAAGCGTAATAATTCATTAGCAATTTTACGTTCTAGATTATAATACTTAAGTAAAAATACTCTATTACGTTCTTCATCAAATCTTAAAATATCATTATCGGTTAATTGCGTAATAGCGTCGCCAAATGATTTCATTATAGTATCTTTATGGGAGTTGATATATGCTGAATCAAATAGTTTAAGAACGCCTGCTGTTATAACATCTGGAGTAAGCCACGAGTTACCGACTTGAGCTTGCTCTTCTAAGTAATAACAGATAAATCCTGCAATTCTTTGTGGGCTATCAAAAGCAATGCCAACTTTCATTCCAATTTCATCTGCTTTAGTCCAACCAATGCCTTTAATATCTCTAATTAGTTGATAAGGATTTTCTTCTAATATCTTAGATATTTTATCAAGGTTGCGATAACGTTTTAAAAGTTTATCGATAATAGATACACTTAGATTATATTGACCTAATTTAGAATATGCCATTTCATATTGCTTATTTTCTTCGTATTTTTGAATTATTCTTTGAGCAGTAACAGTTTTTATACCTTTTACTTCACATAAAGCGTCTATATCTTTTTCTTTAATAACCTTTAATGGGTCGCTCAAGGTATTATATAATGCTTCAACTTGTCTTTCTGATAGGATATAAGATAAAAATTGTCGTGTAGAATAATCATTTTCACTAGCAAGAGAAGGTTGCATATATATGATTTGATATTGTAATCCATAAGTAGGGTGTTCCACGACATTTGCCATTAAAGAAAAGTATGTTTTAGCGTCAGTATGCATATCTATTTTAGGTAATTCACCAACAACCGATATAGAATTACCACTCTTAACATCTACACACGCTAAAGTTCCCCACGTACCCTCTGAAACTCTTTGTCCAGATGGGTATTTTATTCTTGAAACCTGCACAGTAATTTGTACAGACTTTTTAATATTAGATTTATCCATTATATATGCTCCTTCTTTCAAAATAAAAATGTTTGTTGTTTGTATTGTTTTAATTTATTGTCTAATCATTGTCAATAGTATAAATTTTAGTAATTTGACACACACTTATACTAGAATTAAAGATTAAATTAGTATTAATCCACTTCACTACTTGTGGCAAAGTTGCAAAAACTATTTGCTCTTGTTTACCAGTGGAATAATCTACATAAATAACTTGATATTTAGGAAATAGGTACGTCATTGTACCTTTGTAAACACCTTCATCATTAGTAGATTCTTCATTAAGGTTCTCATTTTCAGTTGTTTTAGTTGTGTTATTTTCTTGATTTTCGCACATACTATTTTTCTTCCTTTTTAGCCATAACTTCTTCAGCAATCTTTGTCATACGAGGTAATTGTTCATTTACTATTTCCATTTTTGCACCAAGTTCCTCATCTTTTAAAGCGTTAACTTCTTCTCTAGTACGAAGAATAACTTTAATTGTGCCACTAGGAAGAGCTTCAGATAAATGTGGCAACATCATTATACAATGCTTTTCAATAGCATTTGCAAAGATAGTAGACAGATTTCTTTTATGTTTAGGTTTTGCAACAAAAGAAAGTTCTTTAGTTTTATCATCTTGTAATACATCATAGTTAGTATAAGTTTGAATTAAAATATCTTTTATCTTATTACCATCTTGTGCATTCATTTCTACATCAAGACCATCTTCAATTTCTAGTTTAATATCTTGTTCAATATCTTTTCTTTGCTCTGGAGTGATGTCTAACCCTTTAACTGCTGTCTCAACTCTTTCGTGATAAAGGTCATCGATTGCTTTTTGTAACCCTATGATTTCATATAATTGTCCAATATGTCCTAATTGTTTAATATCTTCAATATTAAAATTAAATATTTTTTCTTCCATATTATTCTCCTTTATTTTTTTGTGGTGCTGTATATACCACATTCCAATCTAATAAAATATCCTCAAAATCAGTATTAGATTGAATAAATTTTCTTTCCGCTCCACCTTCGATAAAATTAGGATTAAGCAGCCATTTCCTATCTTGTCTATCTAATATTAATTGGAAAATAGAACCTACACTTATTGGTTTTACACTAAGTTTATTAAGGTCTTTACATTTATACACCTTAGTAGAAGCGTCATACAAATGCTGAACAGTAATAGTATAATTCTTTTTACTATGACCCTCAACTATTTTAGTTACAAAATAAAAATCTTTCATTTCTGAGTTAGTATAAATAATACACGTATAATATTCTAGTTCAGCGTTAAGTCTTTCTTCTAATAATAAATGTTCATCTGGTATCATTTTCCAATAGAACTTTAAAAAAGATTGGCTATTAAAGTTTTTTAATTGTTTTGGAGTTTCACCACCACAAAATGGAATTAATTGAGAGATAGGAACTATATATTCCTTAGTTTTACTTAATTGAACTTTATCTCCAAGTTGAATATACGCTTCTAATATCTTACATATCTTGGCTGTCTTACCAAAATTTCTAAAGAAATTAAGTTTAGCAAGGGCTTGAACTTTAGATTTCCCAACTGCTTGGAATAATAAAGGAATTAATTCTACAAAAGATAAGTTTGAATTATTAACAGCAACTTTATATAATTTACTTCCATCAGTTGCTCCAAAACCTTTAAGAGAAGATATACCTTTATAGATAATCTTATGTCCATTTTCTATTCCAATTGCGTAATTATCTTTAGATTTTCCAAATTCAATACTATAAATAGGAATACCTAATTGCTGTGCTAAAGAAGTTCCATCTTGAATATCTTTGTTATTCGCAGCACAATTTAAGAACGCTGTAATAAATTCGTGTGGATAGTAGTATCTTAAATAAGCACAAATATAAGTTAACATACTATATGCTTGAGCGTGATTGTAGTTAAATTGGTAAGAAGCAGAATCCTCAATAATCTTTAAGAAAGTTTTTGCTTCTTCTTCTGCAACTTCTCTTGGTTTGTCAGATTTATTACAATAGCCTTCCAATATTTTTGGAAGCCATTCAGCGATTTTATCTTCTTTTTTAGCACAAATATAACGTCTAACAGTGTCAGCGTCGCCCCCACTAAAACCGCATATTTGTTGCAAAAACGCAATACAATCTTCTTGGTAAAGCAAATACCCATAATTATTTTTTAAGAGTTCGTCTATCATAGGAGATGGATTCTTATACCACTCTTTAGCAAATAGTTTATCTCTAAAACTTGCTCCCGAAGGACGGATAGCAGCCGTTACTAAGTCAATATCACTAATACAATGTGGCTCAAATTTTTTCAAAGAACTAAAAGCAAAGTCACCATTCATTTGAAAGAGCCCTACAGGACTATCTAGCATATGTTTCCATACCTCTTCGTCATTCCAATTTAGTGTCTTAGAATTAGGGAAGGGAATATTTGCCAAATCACAGGTTTGTTGAATGATGCCTATTTGATTTACAAATTTGTTAAATTAATATAGTTTTATTTATTTTGATGTATAATGATTTATTAAAGAGAAAAGATAGTCTTCGTTGATTTTTACAGTATGAGGAATGCGTAATAAAGGAATATTATGTTCCTCTAAAAGTTTAGTTTTAAGCTTATCGCGATATTGTACTTTATCTAAAGCATTAGAAGGTTTGGTTTGATATTTAACGTGATAATGATGTTGTCCTCCATCATATTCTATAGCTAAATTAATTTCTGGTAAATAAAAGTCAACCCATAAATGTTTACCAGTTCTATCATTAATTAACCATTTCCACGTATATTGATGATGTACATTATTATATTTAGTTTTTAAAATAGCATTAATTAAATATTCATTATAACTTGTAATTCTTTTATCAAAGAAGTTTTTGTTTGGAACACCTAAAGCTATCCTAAGTTCCTCAACATTTGGAAAATAAAATCTAACAGCTTGATACGAAAACGTACATAAATTATAAATAATAGTAGAATTCAACGCCCCATATTTATAATAAATTTCTTTTAATTGTCTTAACATTTCATCTTTTCCAATATTACAATTATAATAAGGAATATTTAAAGTTTTTAATGCATTTTCCCAAGTTCCAAAACATCTAGCGACTACACTTTCACTATAAGTACCATATTTACGATATATATTAGTAGAAACTGAATTATATTTTGCACAAATATTAACAATATCTTTCCCAACTTGTTCTGGAGTAGCCATTCTGCTCATATTAAGAGGAATATTATTCTTTTCTAATATAACGTTTAGCCCTTTTGCAACTCTTCCAACAGTTGTCATACTGTATTTTCCATATTTTACGTACATTTTTGTATCAATTTTACCTTGTTCAGCATAAACTCTTAATATATCTTTTTCAATATCTTCAAAAGAAATATGGCGACAAAATTTATATGTAAAATTATGCTTTTTACACACATTCTGTAATCCTTGATTTCTGTGTAAAAAATCAACTAGTTCAGTTCGAGGAATATTTGATTCTTCTTTAATAAGTTCTGCATTCAAATATCCTTCTTCTTCATTTATTCTCTTTAATTGTTCTAAAATTAATTTATCTTGTTCTTCTCTCTTTATCATTTTATATCCTTTTACTATATTAATTCCTAAGTCATTTCTGCTTAGGTCTTAGAGTGTTACTCTAAGTTCAGAGTGCAGCATTTTCGCGGGGATATCATATATTATCACTAATATACAACAGAGATATTCTCTCACTCGTTGAGGCGGAACTTATCGTGCCTGCGGATTGAACAATCTTCAAGGTTTTTACTTCACCAAATTGGCTCTTCCCCAACCTTTAAGTACTTGAAGCTCTAAGCTCTTTCCCGCATATTACCCGCTTTTACTAGGGCAAATCGTCTACCCTAAAATGTCATATTTTAAACTTCCACAATCGTGAAGTTCTTCCATATTTAAATAACATATGTTTTTCCCATCACTATAAAAAACACCATATGTTTCATCAATCGGTATTGGCGAAATTACAATTCCTGCTGGGTGCATACTTTGAGAAATTGCAGTATTTAATAATCCGTCAAAATAATAAAAAATATCACTATATTTATCTCTTGTTTTTTGATGGTTATCGCTAATATCGTTATCATACATATCTTTAACAAACTTTAATTCATCTAATGAATATCCCAGGACTTTCCCTACAATATCTATTACACCACGTTCAACTATTGTACCAATTGCCAAAATATAAGAAGTATATTTTGGAGTAAAAGTTTCAATAATATGGTCGTAAATTTGCTGTCGGTCAGGTGTATAAACATCGACATCTATATCAGCTAAAACTTTTCTATTTTCATTGGCAAATCTAGAAAAAATAGTGTGCCATTCTATACTATCAACATCTGTAATACCTAATATATAAGCAATTAAAGAACCACTTACTGAACCACGACCTAAACCAATAGGAATATTATTGCTCTTACACCAACCAATTAAATCAGACATAAACAACATAAAACTTAACATATCTAATTTATTGAAAACATCATATTCTTCTTTAATGCGGTCTAAATATTCTTGTTTTTTATCTAAAGGAATATACCCCTTAGCAAGTTTATCTTTAAACATAGTATAAAGTTTTGTTAAAAAGTCTTGCTCAATATTATCACTTATATGGGGGTATTTAAACGAAGTATCTAATGTAAATTCTTCTACACTATCAGCCATCACATTAGTATTTTCAATTGCTGATAAATATTCTTCTTCAGTTAACGCCCCTTGTTCTCTAAAACATTCAACTAATTCATCATAAGTTTTGTATGTTAAGTCAAAAGTATCTTCGTCTCCGTAAGATTGTCCTTTATACTTCATTAATAAGCTACGACATTCTGCTTTGTGCTTATTTAAACTATGTGTATCAGTTCCTGCTATCAAAGGTTTATGTATCACTTTTGATATACGTGCGAGCCACTTATTGTATTCAATTTGTTCTTGCGATTTGATATGAGGTTGTACTTCAAGATAGTCATAATGTTGACATAATTTATAAAAAGTTTCATCAGAAATAGTAATGCTTTGATTTCCATTTTGTTTTCGATAAGTGTTTAAAGGAGAAGCTAAACAAGCAGATATTTTAATCACATTAGAGCTGAGTTGAAAGAACTCATCAAATGTAATTCGGGGTGCGTAGTAGTAATGCTCTCGGTCGCTAGCCTTGCTCATAGCAAGATTAATTTCTTTTACACCTTCGTAGTTTTTAGCAAGCAAAATAGTATGGTAATTATCACGTATTTTGTTGTCTAGTGATTGTGTTAAGTAGCACTCTACTCCGTGTATATATTTAAGCTCATTTTGGTCACATAATTGCTTTTTTGAAACCCAGTCGTATAAATTACCGTGTTCCGTAAATGCAATCGCTTTTTGACCCAATTTTACGGCTAATTCAACATAATCTTTGGCTTTAGTACAACTATCTAACAAAGATAAATCAGTATGTAAATGATAACATACGTAATTATTTGTACTCATATTTAGTTCTCCTTTCGTTTACTTTTTTCATTTGCTTCTATATAATTATATTCCGTTTAAATTTCTTTTTAAACTTCTTTACTAATATCTACTACCATATAATTAGGAATATCTTTTACAATACTAACAATTTTTAATTCAAAATCTTTTGCAAATTCTAAAAAATCTTCAATAGCTGCATAACAATCTTTAGCTTGTTCAACTTCTTCAGTAAGTAATTTTCCAAAATCTAAGAAATACTCTTTTATTCTATCTTCTTCATCTAAACTAATGCCGATGAATACTTGCGTTGTAATAGGTTGGATATAACTATAAGCAAAAGAAATATGATTTTTAAAACCTCCACTTGTAGTTATCTTTCCGCCAAAAGTAGAAGTATTTTCAAACTTTACTCCACATTGCAATAACGCTGTGCTGATAGTTTCTTGGAAATCTCTAGCACGCATTTGATTATTTGTTATTGTATAAATCATTTATTCCTCCGTATTTTTAGTTGCTTTTGCTCCCCAAAGTTTATTAAAAGCAGAACCACCGATTATTTCTGGGTTAGTATCTCCAGCTTCTTCTCGTTCTTTCTTTGCTTGTAAATAAGCTTGATAAGGCTTATGTAACCTTGGAGAATATTCAGATAAGTTTTCAAGTCTATATACATCATCATATGTTACGTCTTGCCACCACAAATTCTCATCTTTAGTTTGTTCATACAATTCTTCAAGATGTTCGATTTCTTTAATAGTGCCAACAATAAAGCCTTCAAGAACAATCCTTTCAGCTTCATCGTATTCAATTGGTCGTAAGCAATTAGAGAATGTAAATAATTTTTTAACTTCTTCTGGTAAACAATCTAAGGAATTACTCATACCAACTTCATAGAGATATTCATTAATTTCATCTTCGGAATATTGACCTACTAAATTAAACTTTTTAGCATTATTAAAGATAGTTTTTAAAGCAGATTGCAGACCATCTTTATACATTCCAGACTCAGGGTCAAGCACTCCACCAATTTCATCTCGCTCTAACCTTCTAGACTTAATTTTGCCATTGGCTTGTGGATATTCTACTTGAATATATTTTACAAAGTTCCACGCTAGATTAATATCTGAAATTGGAATATTCTCGTTTTGTTGAAACGCAAGAGCATAGAACTCTAGTTGTCTTTTTAACTTTTCTGCTTTAGCATTTTGATAGAAAGTTGAGGTTTTATAATCTATAATGTCTACTTTCCCATCTTCTTTCCAGTTCAAAAAGTCTATAAAGCATTGAATAAGATAATTTTTACCTTTACTATCAGTTAACACACAAGGATAAAATTTTTCACATTCTACTAAACCCTCGTCCTTTACAACATTGGTTAAGAAATGCTTAACACTGTTAACAAACTTGCGAGCTAATTTTTCATTAGCGGCAATACACGCTTGTTTAGTTTCTTCGTCTGCGTTAGGGTTAACATAGACAAAACTACGACCAAACATTTCTTTGGCTGCAATATAAGCACTTTCAAAATTAGTTGTCATAGTTTTATTGTCTATATTAGTAGTATAAAACTCTTCCATTTGTGTATGTAAAGCAGTCCCTAATGTTCCATAGATGCTATCTGCTCTATCTGGCTTTATCTTTAAAACATACTTTAAAAAATATGTCCATTTATCTTCTAAAAAGCAATTAATTCTACTCCAAGAATAAATTTTATCTACTCCGTATTGAAAACGAAGTAAATCTAATGTATCTTTGTATTGTTGATTTTGATTATTAGGCATTAGCGTTCTCCCTTCTTTCTTGTGAAATAATAGCAGATAAAAGTTTAGAACTAATTTTAGTAGTTTCTGTAATAGGTAAGAATTTATGTGTGTGATAATATATTACATCAGCAGACACAATATATCCTGCTTCTTTTTGGCACCCACATTTATAATACCTATCATATATTCGCATTGAAAAAGGTTCTCTATCTCCTCTTTGATTACGAATTAAATTAAATGTTACAAGACCTTTCCCATATGTAAAAGAACATTTAAAATCTTCTATTTTAGGACACAAACTAAGGTCGAACAACATTTCTTTGGTAAATGGATTAGCCATAAATTTTTCTCTCCTTAAATAATTTTTGATATTCTAAGTTGGTTTTATCAGCAGGACTTTCGGTTTCACCTAGAATGTTTTGCGTATCTAAGATATAACTTAGTTTTCTTACGTTATAAAATCTTCTACAAGTTTCTTGTAAAAATTCTTCTGGAATATCTTTATCAAACGCTACAATAATCTCTACACCTAAAGCCACTAACATTTGTCTTTGCTTAGCAGTTATTTCGTGTGACCCTACAGCAACCCCCGTAAAATCTCCATAACTTGCTCTTTGCACTACTGATTTCTCAGCCTCAAAGACTACGACATAACCAGCCTTTTTAATATCATAATAGTTTTGAGCAAGACCAAATAAATACGCTCCCTTATCAAAGCCTTTTTCACAGCGATATTTAGGAATTCCTAATTCTTTTGCGTTAGGAATAGTTGTACGCCTAACAAAGCCTGCAATAGGTTTCTCAAATTGTTGTGGCGGAATTGCCCACTTAAACCAAGGAATAACAACTGCACTATTAATATTATCAAAGACTAAAGAATATCTTTGGCAAGCGTCAAAAGTACAGCCATCATCTATCCAAGACTTATGAGGAAGTTTAACATATTTATTTAGTTCACTCAACGGATACCCCTCTGTTTCAAGGGGTTTATTATTATATTTTTTACCCCTTGCTGCTTTATAAACGGCTAACACATCAGGAGTATTCTTTTTAACTTGATTACGGTCAAAAGGAATTCCTAAAAGTTCGTGAACCTTTTTTAAAGCATTATAAAAAGAGCAGTTGTTATTCAAGTAAGAAACGAAGTCGTAGATATTCCCATTAATACCACGAGAATAAACATTTACAAATAACGTATCTTTTCTTACTGATACACTTGTAGGATTATCTCCATCTGGTAATGCACATCTAATATCTTTTTGAAACGATTTTGTTTCAATGTGCTTACAACCTAACTTTTCTAACAAAGGAATAATCAAGTCGTTGTTTATAATATACTGAGTTAATTCATTTGCTAACATAATTTTCCTCCTTGTAAAATTATAAACCGTTTAAGAAATAAAAGAATAGACTACTATTCTTTTTTGCGTTGTATTTAGTAAAACTAAATTTATTGTTTCATAGTGTTCTCTTTCACCGAAGCTACTTGAGTTTGTATAACACTCCACAATTTAAGGGTGCAACGACACCCAAGACTAAAATTCTTCTATTGAATTTTATATCTTTGTAGATTAAGTGCTGCGTTGTAATCTCTATCTATTGTAAGACCACAACTTTCACAAGTAAATATTCTATCTTTTAGTTTTAAATTATGCTTAACTGTTCCACAGTAAGAACAAGTTTTACTACTAGGATAAAATTTATTTACTTGTAAAAATGGTATTCCTAACCACTCGCATTTATATTGCATTTGTCTAATTATTTCATAGAACTTTGCGTCCATTATCGCTTTAGATAAATGCTTATTCTTCATCATACCACTTACATTCAAATCTTCCATTACTACCTTTGAGGGTAATAAGGAAACTAATTTATGTGTTAACTGATGAATATAATTATTACGAATGTTAGTTTGCTTAGCATATAATTTACGAAGTTTGTTTTCTTCTTTTATAATATTATTAGTTTTCTCATAAGAATTATTCGTTCTATACTTGCGTGCAATACTACGCTCAGTATGTTTCCTACGCTTTTCTAATAAACGCATTTTCTTACTTTTGTTAATATTATGAAAGATAATTTCTTCATCTCCATACGCTACTACCATTAATTCTTTTATTCCTAAATCTATTCCCATTGGTTTGTCAGTTAATGTACTTGCTTGGTTCTCGCTTTCCATTCCAAAACAAACTAACCACTTACCATTTTGATTTATTAATCTAGGGTCTGTAATTTTAATATCTTTCCCTATTGGAAAATTAAAATCAGTTTTACATTTAACTTTACCTAATTTTTCAATTTGTAAAGTATTACTAGATTTAAAATAAGTTCTATCACAGCGTAACGGATACGCTAACTTGCTTGTCTTTCTACTTTTAAATTTAGGGTGTTTTTTAATCTTCTTAAATAGATTTTGGAACGCTTTGTCTAAATCTCTACATATATTACAAAGACTCATATTACTAACTTCGTTTAACCACTTATATTCTTCTTGTTTTTTAAGTGGAGTAAATAGTTTCATCATATCAAAAGCAGAAAGATGTTGTTCTTTATTTTTATATCTAGTTTGTTGTAAATCTAACATATAATTCCAAATAAATCTGCAACAACCTATATGCTTATAGATTAATTGTTCTTGGTCTTTGGTTGGAAATATTCTCACTTTATAAGATTTAATCATTTCATTTTATTTCTCCTTATCAACTAAAAGGGACAAGCGTATACCCAACTTCTCTAAATATATTTCTGGAATAGTCGGCTTCAATTACTATTTGTCTCTTTTCAGCTTCTCCATTACGATTTTTAACGATGAAAACTAATAGATAATCTTTTGCTGGGTCTATTGCTACAGGAACTACGTGTTTCCCATCAACTAAAGTTACAACATCTAACTCTGCTTTATTACGCTTATAAGAACTACTAGCCTTAATATCGGCTACAGTTTTACCTTCTACACAAGCAGGATTTTCTAACGGTTTTTCATCATCAAACATTCTACGTATCATAAGATAAACGCTCATTACGTTTGCCATTGCTTTACTGCCAGCCGTGTTATCTTTAGTTAAATAACGTTGTCTAACATCGGCAGTTCTAAGTTGTAAAGTACAAAAGATATGTAAGTTTTTATTTTCAGGTTTAATAACATCATAAATATTGGTCATATTCTTACGTAATAATTCCCACTCATTATCATTAAACTCTGTTCCATCTTCTTTAAAAGTATCAATTGCGTAGTATTTTACACCTTTGCTAGCGTATTGTTTAATGCGTCTAATAACTTCTTTACAATTAAAAACATCAACTGGAACAATTGTAATAAGTTCTTGGTCTTTCATTTTCTTTAGCCATTCTCCAGCGTCGATAATTAACTGCTTTTGTTCAGCCGTCAAAGATGACCCATACTTCATTTTACCTTTAGCCATATCTTTTTTAAATATATTATTTATTACCCAGGCAATAAATTCAATTTGCCACTTTTGACGACTCTCTTCATTAATAAAGATGACTGCTGGTTCTCCGTAATTAATTAACGATGTAATATAAACATTACGCATAAAAGTAGATTTACCTACACCTGTAGGAGCACCTAATCCAGTAATATCACCCAAAGAACAACCGTTAGTAAGTTGTGTTAAAAAAGGCATTTCGTAATAAGGGAGTCCGACCATTTCATCACTAAATAGTTTTTGAATTGTATCGTCTATCCCATCACTCAAATCATAACCCTTTAAGTTATTACTTGCTTTAACAAAAGAATTATTGTTGAGATAATCATAATAATCATATATCTCATCATACGTTATATCAATAAAAGTGGAAAATTGCTTTTCAGTAATATATTGACCACTTTCTATTTTACGATATAATGCTTCCCATTTATTATTGTTGTCTATATAACTTTCAATATTGTCAGCATTAACATATTCGCTAGAAAGCATTTGAATTGTTTCCCAACCACCAGTATTGTCATATACTTCTCTAAGTTTTTGGTGCTTTTCAAGGTATAAATTAATTTCAAGTTCATCTATATGTTCAAACTTTTCATTTTTCATACCTTTAATAATTTCAAAATAAACTTTCCATTTATTAATACGAAAATCTTCTAAAGTCAAGGTATCATAATCGTAAATTAGGTCTGGATTTTGATATAAGCAACCAACGATATAACTTTCACTAATGTTCTTGTTGTCGTATAATTTTTGCTGAACTCTGGTAAGTTCGTCTGGAGTATTAGATGAAACATTTTGTTGTGTTTGTTGCATATACTCTCCTCCTATTTCCACACTGAATTCAATTCTTCAATTAGTGGGTTTTTCTTTTTTGTTTTTGGTTTGTAAGTTAAAGTGTTATAACTTTGATTTAAGTTTTCCGTTGTTAGTTGTGATACATTATTAGAATTTTCTCTTAACTTTTTACAACGTTCTTCTATTCCGTTGATATATTGTTCTAAGATATAACACAATAAATTAATTTTATGGTTCTCATCTACCGCTTTTTCAAATGCTTTAATAAGTGAAGCAGTGCAATAAACACTTGTCCAATACACTGCTTCGGTTGAATAAATTTGTTTTAATTCTTCTGGGTGCTTAGCACTAGGTTTACGGAGATATTTTTGACCATATGCTAAACCTTTAACTCTTAAGATTAATGCCTTAGGAAGTTTTTGTTCTTTCGTATATTGAAAAATATTTGTTTTAATATATTCAAATACATCATTCCACGCTTTATTTAAAGGTGAATCAGACTTATCTTCTTCACTTTTTTGTAGGGACTTTTGAGTATTTGTTACACCTTTTGGCAAGGAGTTTGATGTGTTCTCTACACTTTTCTTACGTGCCATATAAATTATACCTCCGTGTTATAAAGTTTCAAAAATAGGGCTATTTTAAGGCTCTATTTAAGGTTTTATTATTTATTATGCTACATCATCAGGAATAGTTTTTACAAACTCAAGAATTTGTTTTGTTTGCTCTTCAGTAATATCTTTAAGTGAAGGCTTAGCTCCTGTTTCTCTAATATATTTTAAGATTTCTGGCATATGTTTACTCTTCTTAGCGATAGCCCCTCTAATAATTTTAGCTCTTGCTACTTCAGGACTTTCTTCTACAGGAGTAGGAGTAGGTTCAACTGGAGTTGTAGCCACAGGTGTTGTATTAATTACAGGAGTTGGTGCTACAGGAGTTTCTGTTTTAACTGATTGACCAACAACAGATGGTGTTGGCACTGGTGGAACAGAAGTTTTTAATGGAGTTTTAGCACTTGAACCTGTTACGGTTTGGTCGCTCTTAGTTAAGGCATCTAAGGCATCTGGTTCACTAATTTCAAATGCATTTTGATATAGATAACGCTTTAAGTATGTATGAATACTACCTAAGTTTTGCACTGGAGTACAACCCTTAACTTCAGAATCTACAACTGGAGTAGCAAATACAATAGTGTTTTCAGGTTTATCACAATCAATAATAGTAAGGGTTGCGGTTTCCATATTCATAGTAAATACAGATGTTAAATTATATTTATCTAATAAATAATTAACTGTTGGGACAAAGTCTTGTAATTGGAAATATTGGTATCTCGCAAATGTATTTACTCCACTTTTTCTTAAAGGATAAGTTGATAATTCAACTCTTATACGTTGTAGTTTAGCGTGTAAAGAAGTAGGTTCCGTTGTAAAATTAATCTTAGCAACTGGAGTAATATAACTAAGAACTTTTTCTTCGGTTACTTCATTTTCTACATTTTCACTTTTTATTACTGGTTCAATAGGTTTTGTTTTTGCTGTTGCCATAAATAATATTTACCTCCTATTATTCACTTTTCATAGCGGCTAAAAATTCAGCCATATCACTATCTATTTCTTGTTCACCAATGCTAGGTGCAGTGCTAGTTGGTGCTTGATAAGTAGGTCTTGGTGCTGGAGCTGGTGTTTGTGTTGGTTGAGTTATTGGTTTAGCACCAAAAGCTGCTGGTCGTTTAAATGTTGAAGCTACTTCTTGAGCATAAGCACTATCAACATTTGATGGTTTTGCAGTTGGTTCAGTATGAGAAATCATACTTAAATCAAACATTAATAAATCAGACTTAGTATATTTTTCTTTATCGATTGAAAGCACTTTAACACCTTGGGCATCATCTATAAGTTTAAAACTACTAAGTGCTTTTACTTCAAATGATTTATTACTAGCTACCATTTTACCAAGATTAGGAAGTTCAAATAGTCCAATTGTAGCCATTCTAATAACTTCTTTATATTGAGGGAATTCTTCTGGGTGTTCAAGAATATAACTCATATCAATATCTTCAGTTTCTACTACATAACTAAAATGTCCAACAATATCCACTACCCATATTTGTGTTGGAGAAGTAATATTTAGATATAAATCTGCTGCACGTTTCCATTGAGGAAGTTCTTCTTTAGAAACATATATAGTTTGTGGGATTGTGTAAACTTTATAATCTGCTGTTCCAGGTAGTTTTTGGCGTACATTACTATAAACTTGTAATGCATATAGACCTTTTTCTTCTGGAGCTTTACAAGACTCACTATCAAATAATACTCTTTCAGTAAATGTAGCACTATATTTATCTTCAGTAACATAGTCTGGTGCTAAATAAATATGTGTAATAGTTTTAGTGGTAACTAATTTGCCTTCATTATTAATAAAGTAACTGAACTTACCTCTAATTGTTAAAATCATTCCATCTTCTAAATGTGAATAGATTTCATTAATTGCTTCATAAGCACATAAGAACTTTTTCATTACAGTATATGTTGAACCATCTGCACGAACGGCACGAGTTAAACCTACTGTAATATAATCGTTATAACTAAGTGTTTCTAAAATTTCTTCGTTAAAACGTTGGTCAAAATCAAGGAAATAATATTTCATAAGGTCATCTTTTGGGTGAACTAAGAAACCCTTTTCTTGATTTGCTTCAAATGAACCTTGCAATGTTGCAAAAGATAATCTATCTCTACCGCACTTTAAAGAAATACTCATTCTATTAAAAGTGTAATTACCTTTCTTTTCTGCAAGCGTGAACATTTTATTAAAATTTTCTGTTTTTTCTTCTGGCGTTTTCCCGTTAATAGAAAATACACCTGTGGCTGAAAATGAGCCAAATGTTTGTGTTACTTTTTTAGTTGTTGAATTTAATGGTGATTGCATAATTTTTTCTCCTTTCTATTTACTTTTTATTTATCATCATTTTTATTATCATTTTCTTCAATGTTATCATTATCGTCATATTCAAGTGGTCGTATGTGACCCACTAAAGGGAAGATAATATATTCTGTAATTTCGTCTTTATATATTATAGTATGTTCTGCCGTTATATTATCTGGTGTCATTATATCTTTATGCAAAGGATACGCTAAATATCCTTGAATACCTGCTCCAATATTAATTGTTTTATTTACTATATTCCAACTATTTAAAGCTATACCTTTTACAGACACAAGATGTTGATTACAACATTTATTATCAGGGGTATCAATAGTTTCTTCCAATTCTATTTCATCTAAAATGACCATAATTGGAAATGTATCTATAGTATTATCTTCATTGCATTTAGTATTAGGAATCATAATAATAGGGTGAACCCCATCAGCTAGCATTTTGTTTAATTCAAATATAGAAGCTTCGTTTATTACATATATTCCACCATAATTATTACTGGTTCCTATACTAATATCTTTTACTTGCTTTATCATTTTTAAACTCCTTTTATTTTATTTTTTCTTTATCTTCTTGAAACGACCCATCAAGATTAAAGAAAATATTTCCTACATAAAAACCTTTCTCTGTATACGCATTCAATTCTATCTCGTCTTCAGACGTATAAGTAAAATAATCGATACAGAGTTTATCAAATACTTTTTTAGTTATATCTAAGTCACTCATAATTCTCTCTTCCATTATATTTATATCGTTCGCCTAGGGAAGGCTACAAGAAAGTTGCCGCGTAAGGATTTGACAAAAGGTAGGCAAAATAGTCTTGTATAATTAAATAAAGGAGGTGCACATATTATTATTTATCTATCAACTTAAAGAAAGGAAATTGATTTATAAGGAGAGTGTGAGAAAACACACTAAAATAACAACTTTCTTGCAACCTTCCCTAGGCAAACGATATTTTTAAAATTTTCTTTTCATAATATTATATTCTTTTTATAACAATAAAATCAACTAAAATGATTTAAAAGTTAAAAATATTCTTCATATTACAATTATTATTGTAACTGAGAGTAATAAATTAACCAAATTTAGATATTATTAAAATATCTCTTTGTGATTTTTTGTAAAGCACGTTGAATGTAGCGACGAATAGTGCTATCATTGGTATGATATTTCTTTTCCATATCTCTATATGTCATTCCAGACAAATAACCTAGAAGATATTTATGTTCAAGTAAGGTTAAATAGCATTCTCCTTCGCGAACATCTCTTAAATCTTCTATAATTAATCGAATACGTTCTTCCCTTTCTGTTAAGGGTTGGCTAGTTGTAGAACATTGATGTACATCTGTTATATCTTCACCTATATTATCTATACTATTAAGCACTTCTTTTAATGTATCTTCTGTGCGTATCTTACGACAACGATTAAGAGATGTAGTAATTGCTCTACCTCCTCTTTTTACCGCTTTTAATGCTGCTAATTCATTACGAATACAATGTTTAATAACAAGATAACACCACGTACTAAATCCTGCTTTCGTATGATTATAAGAGTCAATTCTATTCCACATAAAAAATACTATTGTATTTACTACGTCGTCTATCATTTGATAATATTGAGGATTTTTGCGTAAAAATCCAGTAGTATAGTTATATAAAACATTTGCTAAAGCGTCTTCATCATTATGCTTCAGCCATTGAACTTCAGAAGTTGTCAATAATCCTGTTGAATAACTATTCGCTTTGTCATATATTAATTCTATTTCTTCTTGTGTAAATTCCATATGATGTCCTTTCTTATTGTTGTTTTATTATATGACTTTTAAAGTAGTAAATTCTTCATAAAATGGAATTTCTCGAACCTCTTGAACGTGCCATTCCATTCCTCCCATAAAGGAATTTTGTTCACACCACTCTAACCCACGCTTAGTTGCTAACTTTTTATTCGGTGCTATTGTCAACATACATTGACTGCTAGCAAAGTTGCAATTTTCCATATTACAAGTAGTTGGAAATCCTATTACTTGTAATACATACATTTTATCTTTGTTCTTTTTCTGTGCCATTTTTCTTCAATCTTACTTTCTTAGATTCTTTTTCTTGCGTGGCTTTACGGTATTCTTCATAAGTCTTATCTAAATTTTTAATTAATTCTTCTATTGTCATTTCATTTTGCGGTATAAAGCCTATTTTAGCCTCAGGATTGCACATTACGAATGACAACCTATTATACAAATGGGCTAATAAAACCTTTTGTTTTTCGGTCATTTTTGCCTCCTACATCTCCAATTGCCCAAAGATATATGTAAAAATCATTGCACAATTCCATTCTACTAAATTATCATAGCATATAAAAATAGTATCTGTAAACTCGTCGTGCGTGCTATTTGATTGCCAATGAACCGTTAATTCACACACTGGATTATCTTCTGCTATATTTTCGTTTTCAACTACAAACCTAAGAACTTCACAATAAGTTGTATCATCAGAAGCAAAAAGTTGTTTTTTATATTCCTCTGTTAACATTTTATTAACAATATTTAGTTTTTGTAAAATTGTTAAATTATCTACTTCCCATAATTTATTTCTCATTTGCTTCTTTCCCTTCATCAATAATTTTAATTTGACTTTTTTTAACTTTCTTTAATTTTTGGTTAATTCTTTTCAACGCTCGAAGAATTTTAAATTTTTCATTATTTAAATAAAAATCATCTTCTTCTCCTGCGTAAATTTTTACACCAAGATAAGAATTTTGAACAATGACATAAGGAAAATCATCAGAGTCGTTTAACACTTGCATATCTTGTGTTAATTGTCGAGCGTTTACAGAAAAATAAATTCCATTACGAGAGTTATTAGGATAAGCTATTCTAATTTCAGGAATTTTTAACAGCTCTTTTCTAGTTGTCCAACCTTCTAAGGAAAGCAGAACATCAGCTAAAACTTTTTGTCTTTCATTTAACATTTATTTATCCTCCCTATCTGCTAATTCTATTACAGTCATAACACAATAAGACGCTAAATCTAAAAGTGTATCTTTTAATCTCTCATCATCTACTTGTCTATCTTGTTTTAAAACTAATTTTTCGAAGCGATTAAACTTATCACTAATGCGAGTGAGAGCAGAAATTAGCCCATATTTTTTTACACTCACACCAAAAGAATCTCCGTAGTCAGCATTCTTTTTTTCGTATAACTGTGCCATAGATTCTACTATATCTTTAAATTGTTTTACTTTATTATTTCCCATATATTTTTTCTCCTTATAACACATTCTGCAAACCACCCACCTTAAACGTAAACGATTGATTTTATCATTAATGCGAGTAAGATGAGTAGTTACAGAATTATAATCGTGGTGCCTAAACCGACCCCATTCTGTTTTAACCACGATAATAGTCTTTATTGTGTCTTTATTGTGGTTGCTAGTACACTACACAAGACTTCACAAAACCCAAAGTTTTGCAAGGGGTTTTTATTATAAGAATAGCAACTTTCTTACAAACGGTACTTAGTTTTAATGATAAATACAATTATACTAAACTATTTTTCAAATTTAATTAAAATCGGTATTATATAAATGCATTTATTATTTCTTCTTTAACCTAAAACCTATTCTACGATATTCATCATAGACAGGCTTCCAGATAATTTCACATTGTTTTCTTTCGATGGGTAAAAGTTTTTCCATAACACTTAAATCTTGTTGTAGATTTTTGTTGTAAGGGCACCCACGGCAGCCACTTCTAGTAAAATTGTAAGGTGGGTAATATAATTTACATAGTTTAATATTAAACTTTTCTATGAACCACTCTTCAAAATCTTTATTGATTACTAATAAAGGGTGAAACTTTAATAAATTATCAGACTTATCTGTAACTCTGTAACTATACAAGTCGCAGATAATCTTTGACCACCTTCATCTTGACGTATACCTGTAAGTTTTATACTTTTATTATTTTCTTTTGCCCACTTAGTTGCTGGCTGTTTCTTTAACCTATCGCAACACTTAGCACTACAATGTAAATTAAATTCTGGAGTGAACTGATACATTAATTTCTTAGGACATCTGATTTGTGTTGTACTTTCTACAACTCCTAAATATCTTTGTAAAGTTCTATTGTAAGGTTCTCCTCTATGTCGCCAATACATATCTAAATTCATACTGTGTTGCTTGCTTTTAAAAGGATAACCTTCTTTTTCTAACATTTCTTTTATATTTACACCACTATTTAATATGACAATTCTATCATCAGTTTTAGCAAGTTCTTTTACGAACTCAACAATAAACTTGTATTCTATGCCCGTATTTAAGAACAATCTTGGTATCTTATTACCTGGTAATGCCATATCTAACAAGTAATGTAAAATTGTACTATCTTTTCCGCCACTAAACGATAGGTAAGCGTTGTGTTCTAAATCGTATTGCTGATTTATCGCACGTATTTTATCTATTCTATCTAGTAGTAATATTTCGTTTTCATAAGATTTCATAACTGCCACGAACTAACTTAGTATCCATTCTTGTCTAATTTTATATGCTAATTCGCCTTAAGGACATTTAGCACAACCTAGATTTCACTAGGATTAGTTATTACTCTCCTTTTTAATTTGTTTGTTTTTCATTTTATTTCTCCTTTAAATTAAAACATTTGTCTAAAGATTTCTACAAGTACGTTTACAACTATACTATTACCTGCTTGTTTATATAATTGCGTATTTGAATTGACTTTACTTGCTTTTTCACAATCTTCGTCATCAAAACCCATCAATCTAAAGCATTCCTTTGGTGTAAGTTTTCGAACAGCGTGATAAGAAAATAAATCTGCATCGTGAAATCCATTGACTAAAGATATATCAAAGACAAAATTATCGGTTGGTCTAGACCCTGCTTTAGTAGTAATCGTGCGTGCGATTTTACTATTCATATTACTTAAAAATTGTTCTCTACGTGGATAATTCTTATGATTAGTTAAAAAACATTTAATAAGAGCAGGACTTAAATAATATTTTTCATCTATACGTTCTTCAAGCAAATCTTTATATTCTGAAAGCAATTTAATTGATTGCGGAAATTTATATGTATGTTTTTTATCTAAAATACTTATCATATAACATCTATTTCTACTTTGTGGTATTCCAAAATCTTTTGCGTTAAGGTCTTGATAGTAATTCGTGTAACCTAAACTTGTTAAAAAATCTTGCCATTTTTTAAATTCTTTAATATTCTTTTTTGAATGTACTTGTGGAACATTTTCCATCAATAAAATTTGAGGAAGTTCCTTACATTCATTTAATAAGCGTTTAACTTCCCATAATAAACTACTAGAAGTATTAGAATTTTCCACCATTCCAGCTTGTTTACCAGCTATTGATAAACTTTGGCAAGGAAAAGAGTAAGTTAAAATATATTCATACTTATCTATGTCAACTATTCCTAAATCATTAGCGTGTAATTTTGTAATATCACTAGTAGTAAAATTGGTATTATGTATTGCATTATAACTAGCTACTGCATATTTATCAAATTCACAAATTTTATAATGTTCAAAATTAACGTGTAGTTTTTCTAATGCTTTTGCTTGTGCTCCTATTCCTGCAAATAATTCAATTAAACGAATAGGTTTTTGAATCTTATAATTGGAATCCTCCCTACTAGTTATAGTAGAGAGAGATATTGAGGTATTCTTTTCCATCTAATTTTATTCTCCTTTATTAATTATATTTTAAATTTCGTTAATTAGTCCCCATTCGGCAAATTTTTCAAAACCACCTAGAGTATTAATATAATCTTTGGCGACACTTACAATTTCGTTATAAGGAATGTATTGTTTAAATTTACCATTAACAAACATTGAAACATCGGTATCACCAATAGCACAATAGAGTTCTACTTCTTGATGTAATTTTTGTGCTATTATAAAAGCGTAAATATTACAACTTACATCGGCTTTAGTAAAATCTTTTCCGTGTAACCCTCCACCAGTTACACCGTCGCCCATATCACTTCCTAATTTTCTATTAGTGCAACCAGTATCAACATTTATCCCTCCAATCCATTCACCTAAAGGATTGATTTTTACACAAGGTTTAAAATTTGGCGTATATTTATCGATAATTTTTGTAAGTATTTCTTTATCGTTTTGACTTGTTTTGCTTTGACAAATAACATAAATATTATCAAACTCTTGATGTCCATTTATACAATATATATATTTTCCATCACTTGGAAATTGACTATAAATTTCTTTAGCAATCGCAGTTAAACGTTGTTCCTCTAGAGATAATGGTACACCTTTAAAAATACCATTGTCCCCACAACGTAATATACCTTTTTGATTATTTGCTAAATGAATATCTTGTTTAAATTCACGATATTCTACTTCAACTTTTTCCTCAACAATTCTTTCTGCAATTTCAATTACTTTTTGTATTGGCAAATGCTCTGAGGTTTCACTTACGATAGTACACTTACCGTGCCCTATTAAAACTTCAATTGCGATTTTGGGTTCATCATTTCTTTCTTTTGCAATAGCATACGCTAGGTCAACTAATGCTCCTGCTATTCTATCAGCAATTTTATCTGGGTGAGATGGGTTAACTTTTTCAAACATATTTTTTATTCCTCCTTTAAATTATATTCTTTTTATAAACTTTCAAACCATTTCTTGATTACAGGGTCAGTCCTTTTGATAACATTCTTTTCTTTAATCTGTTCTCTTGTATAATTAAATTCATTATCTCTACTCCACGTAATATTACCTTCCCAATCACATAATAATATTCGTTTAACCATATATTTACAAGCACCAACATCATCAGTATCTCCAAATCTACTCCATTGATATTCAAATATACGCTTTAAATCTGGGTGTATATTATCAAGTAAAAAATCTTTATATTCTTTCCAAGTCTTAAATTGAGAGGGTAATTTTTTAATGGAATACACCAAATTTTCTTTAGCATAAATTGCACAACAATGCACTCCTTTTAAACGATGTTCTAACTTATCGTAAGTTTCAGGCTCTAATTCTTGAAGTTCTGCTAAACATCTATATGCTTTTTCGTGAATTAAATTTGATACACGCATTGTGCGTAGATTTAAGCCTAGCATATACATTTTATCATACACCTTGTTATATTTTAGATTATTTTCGATTAAAAATTTCCAGTCATCGGTATAACTCCAATCAATTATAGGATATGCTTTATGAGGTTCGTTCTTTCTTCTTAACCAAAACAATTCATTATTTTCACCAAACATTAAAATCTTCTGCTTGGGCTTTCTTCCGCTCTTAAGCCTATTACCGAAACGCTTTTACCAGGTAATTTTCTTAACTGCATATTAGCCCATAATACAAACTTATAAAATCTTTTTGGATATTTTCCTTTAATTTCGTGGATAGAAATATCACTTTTTGGTCTTACCCATTGTTCCCCTTCTCCCCACGCCCACAAAAATAATTGTTGTTGACTACAAGAATTAGTCATAAACATAGGCACTTGATACCATACAGGAATTACATTAGGTTGTCTCATAGCCCATTCGACCATATCAATTGTGCCTTGATATTCGGCTTCTTGGTCAAGAAAAAATAAATAAAATTTTCTATTTCTCTTTTTTGCTTCTGCGTTAATTAAATGAAATAAAACTGTACTATCTTTTCCTCCGCTAAAAGAAAGTTGAATATTATCGTAGTTATCAAATAAGTAAGCTATACGCTTTTTGGCTGCTTCAACAACATTTTCTTTACCATAAATCGCTGTCCTCATCTTTTTCATCTTCTCCTGCTTCGACAATTTGCTTTTCAATTGAATAAGGAACGCCCTTAATTTCACTAAATATACCAGTAAGACCTAACAAGCGTTGGACTTCTTCTAGTGTCATTCCTAATTCTTCCATTATTTTAGTTTCACTCCAACCAGCTTTTAACATTGCGACTAAATTAGCTTGTAATTCTACTTCGTGTTTTCCTCTAGCACGGTTATGTCGAATAGTAGAAGCCATTCTATCGTTTAAATCTTTTTCAATAACTGAAACTGGGATACAACCGTGTTCTCTTTCATAAATATCTTTATGTTCTATTATTGTTCTATATCTATGAAATCCATCTACTATAATATATTTATCAATATCTTCATCATAGTAACAAACAATAGGCATTGTATATTTATCTTCTTTAACACTGGTGTAAAGCAACTCCATCTCTTTTGTCGCAACTTTATTAGGGTTGTAATCATTAGCTACTATTTTATCTATTGGAACAGGTATTACATCGTAAACTGGACTTTCTGCATACCAAACTTCGTATTCGTTTATTGTTTTTTGTTTATTATTTAAAACATCAGTCAACATTGCTTCGTCTAATCCTAAAACTCGACTAGCTGAATGTAAATTTTCAAATTTAACAACATCGTTTGTATTTACATTTTTAACAATCACAGGTCTTTCTCTATTATTCATCGTTTCTCACCTCATTCACAATATTACTTTCGCCACTAACTAAATATTTTTCTTGTTTAACATTTTTATATGTTATAAATTTGTTAACCATTTTAATTCATCTCCTTTACTTATTTTTTCTTTTATTAAATTTTCAAGTGTTATTTTTCTTTTTAAATTATCCAATATTACTTTTGTAATACCTAAGTCAGTTAAAAAATAAGTATATTTTATATCACTATTTTGTCCTATTCTTTTTATTCTATACTGACTTTGTTCCATTTTAGCATAATCAAAATTAATACTGGAATAAACTATTTCATTACAGAATTGGAGATTAAGAGAATAAGCCCCAACCCCGTAAGTCATTAAAAGGGGTTTATTATTATTTTTAAATTGTTCTATAATTTCATCTCGATGTTTTGTTGCACCAGTAATTACAAAACAATCGCACTTACTTTTGATATAATTTATTTCAGCAAGATAATTACAATAAACAATGATTTGTTTTCCTTCTATATATTTAATTACTTCGTCATTTTTTCTAGTATAATTAGAAGCAATTGTATTTAAAGAAGTAAGCATATTAATAATTGTTTGACTCTCTCTATACTGTTGATATTCAAACAATTTCTTTTCTTTTTCTTCGTAATAGTCATTACCAATATACGGAATATAATAATAATTTAAACTTTCTTCTTTTTTAAAATCTAACTCACACCTAAACATATATGGTTCTATCATTTTATATAATAGTTCAGCATTTACTTCACTAAATTTATAAAAAGATTTTTCAGATTGTCCACTTTTTTTATACGTAATATGTTTAAAAAAGACATTTAAGAATTGACTCCTGTTCATATTAATAATTAACGGGCTTAAAAAGTACATTTGATTATATAAATCAAATTCATTTTTAACAATAGGTGTTCCGTTTAAAATTAATGCATACTCACATTTTTCTCTTAACCTTAATAATCTATTAAAACGTTTTGTGTTTTCGTTCTTGATAAATACACTTTCATCAGCAATAATAAATGATTTTTTATTATCTAAATTTGATAATAATTCTAAATATTTTTTATCACTTGATTGTATCGTTTCATAACCCACAATTTTATATGGACAATTTATTCCCCATTTATGTATTTCATTTTCAATATTTTGTTTAGTAGAAAAAGGTGTGACATATAAAAGAAAATCTACATTATTATATTTTACAAGTTCTAAAGCAACTTTAGTTTTTCCGACACCCATTTTCATAAAACAAGCACCAACTTTCAATTGCTTAAATTTATCAAAAGCTAATTGTTGTTCTTTAAACATTCTAATATTTCTACCTCTTTATTTATTTTAGTCGGTTCAACGATTTCTAAATAATAGTCCCCTCCTGGAGCAATGATATTATCGTTCATCACTTCAAAAATACCTTCAAACTCTGGAACTTTAATATATCTAGTTTGTTCTTTTCTAAATATTTTAAAAGTAAAACTGTCATTATAAATAATACTTACAGCATTCCTATGACGTCCAGGTTTAACAAGTTTTAAAGGGTGCCAAAAACAATATCCTTTATATTCACTAGAATTAGGAAGTTTTATTAGTATGGCTTTTTCTGTTTCATATTGAATATTTTGTTTATTTATATTAATATTTTTCCACATTTATACTTAACACACTCCCTTTTAATTATATTCTTTTTATTTTTTTTTAGAAACTATTTTTACCCTTTAGAAGATTCTAATAATTCAGGGTTCTCATAAATATTGCCAACTACCTTCATAGATATTTCATCAGTTGACAAGTCGTTAAATTCGAAAACTCCTCCGCTATTAATTTGACGAACATAAAAACCAGATAATATCCAGCACACTTTACATAATTCGCCAAAATATTCTACAATATCACCTTCATATATTTCTTCCCCATTTTTTATCTTTATAGCCAGTGTATTGCATTAAGGCAATATCATCTTCGTATCCAAAATAATCTTTTCCTTTAGGATAATTTAAGCAAAGAAGATTACCTTCTTCGTCCCAATCCATTGCACCAACTTTTACCATCTCATTAGTGTCTTTTAAAAATGCTCTAAATTTTATTTCTCTCATATTTTATTCCTCCTCTGCAACAATTCTTTGACCGCACCAAGGGCAGTAAGAATATTGCTTTTCAACTTGACAACTACATCGTGGACAATAAGGCTTTGAATTAATAGGATTTACATCAAATTTTGACCCACGATAATACAATTTCATAGGCAATTCTTTTTGTTTTAGTTTTCTATATTCACGTAACTCGTTAAGAATGACCTTATGTTCATAGTCCAAGTACGACTGTAAATGCTTCGACGCAAATGACCATAAACAAGATAATGCTTCTATACCATTTTTCTTTAGTGTGTTATTTTCCATTCTCTTTCTCCCAGCTAAGTTTTTGACCACAATGTGGACAGTACCTTGATTTATATTCTATCCCATCTTCCCCACAATTTAAACAAAGTCCAAAAATTTCATCGTGTTGATAACTAGTTTCTTCTATATATTGCTTTACTTTCCTAGAAATATCTCTTGATGGAAGTGGTAAGTTTATTTCTTCTACAATAGAATTATATAATGTTATTTCTTCTTCGGTTTTTAAACCGCCTAATTCGCTAATTAACTTTATTAAATTTTCCATTAAATTCCCCATCATATTGATTTTACCTCATATCAAAAATTATCTACAACTTTTCCACATTACCCAACGTACCCAATTAGGTGTTTCTTCAGGAGGTGTATTTCCATATTTAAAGAATACGACAATGTAAAAAACTGCAAAACCAATAGCAATTAATATTGGTAATACATAATGAATTCCTATCCAAAGAATAGTATTTATTTTATCTTTCATCTTCTTCCCAGTCTCCTCTATGCTCTTTCTTCCACCATTTATAAACTTTCACTGCGTCATCAAAATCTGTTCCAAGATGATTAAGTTTAAAATCAATATTTGTAGTACAAGTAGACATCTTAGTATGTTCTTCTTGAACTTTTACATTTAAAAAAGTACCAATTATTTTAAGTATTTCTAAATGATTAAGCAAAGACTCTAATACTTTTTGTTCGTATTTAAGCCCTTCGTCTTTAGATTCTGTATAAGAGACATTATATTCACAATCTGCTATTCCCATCGTATTTAACATCTCTAATGCTTGCGATACACTCTTAAGACGTTTTTCCATTATTTGAATAAGTTCTTTTAATTTTAAATCTTTCATATTATTCTTCCTTATAATATTCATCATAATATTCATCATTGTAAGTTTCATTTTCATACCACTCATATAATTCATCGGCTATTTGAAAATCTTTATCATCATCATTATCAAACTCCAATTTAAAGTAATAACCGTGAATAATGTCATTAAAGTCGGTGTCGGTATAATCAACATCAACATCTAAATGATTTATGATTTCTTTGAAAATAGTTAAGGCTTGAATGACATCTTTAAACACCCCAATTCGATATGAATAAAAAGGTATCATATCTTTCTTTGTAGGATTTGTGCTTCTTCTACGTTGTGCCAACTCGTATTCATCTTCATTTTTGATAGCCTCTATGTAGTCAATTAAAAAGTCTAATTTATTCATCTTTTACTCCAAAATAGTATTTTTTAATACGGTCTTCCCCAATAGTTTCTATAGCCTTTTCTGCGATTTCTCTACTTGTAAAATAAATGTTGAATGGGCTACTGCGAGAAACCAGCCAAGCAAGTGTTTCAAGAACCTGTGATTTGTGACTAAATACAATAATATATTTTTCTTGCTCTGCATTATTCCAATCTATTTCTTCTTCGTTGTTCTCATACGCGAACTTTTCTAGCTCGTGTATTACTTTAAGTTTTTCAACCATAAACTCTGCTTGCTTTTTAGTTTGAAAGCAATTACCAAAGTTCAATGAACTAGTATTAAATTTTTTATTAAAATTCCAACTGTGAATTTCACCCTCATTAGAAATATACCAATATAAATCCTTATTTTTAGGCTCCCACCACTGTTTTTTATCTTCTATAACTTCCCAGTCTTCGGCTAAAATATGTTCTATATTTGTTAAAGATAACTCATCGATTTTACCATCAACTTGTTCTTTGTTATAAAAGTTCAGGCTACAAGATAATAAATTCTCTCTATTATTAATGATATACCAAACATCTTTCCACCCTTTTCTTCTAACTTTCTTTCCTTTTTTCATTTCTTCAATTGCTTGTTTGAAATTCATTATTATTCCTCCTCAACTTCAAAATAATACTTTTTAAACGTTCTATTCCAATAGTGTCAATAGATTTCTCTGCGATAGACTTACCCGTAAAATAAACATTAAATGGGATTTCTTTCATAGATATAACATAGTTAACTAATACTTGATTTGCAGAATAACTATAATACAAGAAGAACTTTCTCTGGTCGTCATTATTCCAATCTATCTCTTCTTCGTTATTTTCAACTGCAAATGTTTTAAGTTCGTGAATAACTTTTAATTTCTCAATCATAAACTCTGCTTGTTGCTCAGTTTGAAAACAATTTCCAAATTTTATATGCAACTCATCTGTGCCATCAGCAACATAAGGGTAAATTTCTTTAGTATATCCAATAGTGTTAACAATAAAATATCTCTCCCCTCTTTTAGGTTCCCACATTTTCTTCTTCGCTTCATTAATAACTTCCCAATCATCAGCAAGTGTATTAGTAATAGTTTCTTGATTAAAATCGTTTTCAATAATTTCACCTGTTTTTAATTGGATTTTTACTTTTCCATCTTTAATAAACCAATAACCTCCCCAGCCTGGTCTTTTGATTTTTTCACCATTTAACATTTCTTGATAAGCTTGTTTAAAATTCATTTTATTTTCCACCTCAATATTATATTCCGTTTATAAAATTAAATCAACTTTATTTTTCAACTACTGGACGTATTATCTCATTAATAATATAAGACATCTCTGAAAATACATCTTTATGATATACAGTAGTTAAATATTTATAGCTATAACCTTCTGCGTTTTTTATCTCTTCATATACTTCTATAGCAATTTTTTTAACATTCATAGGAAATAAAGATACAGTGCTATCAGCTATCCCCTCATCTTCGTTATATCCTCGAATGACTAGAACAAAATGTGAAAAATTCCAATCCCTCTTTCGCGACCAATAATTTTGTAACCAACCTTTGTCGAAATCGTATGTGAATTCAGCTGATTGGTGTTCGTTAAATAAGTCACATAAAGTTCTTTTGTCTGGTCTCAAATAAAAATCAACAGTCTCCGAATACCACCCGTTGCTACCACCAAAAAATCGAACAGTATCCATTCCTTTATTTGTCTTAAAATGATAAAACGACCAAGTAATACTGTCATATTCGTCATTAGTATCGTTATTCGTTACTAGCGAAACTTCACACCAATCGCAATCAGTATATATATCGTCGTTATTATCATAACTATCTGCTCCTTCAAGGTAAACATTCTCACAGCAGTCTTGAGAATGCCATAATTCAATAACTGCACCATCTTTACAATAAAATGTTACTTCATCACTATGAGGCTCAATACCCTCTACTTTCACTAATCCACTCTTAAAATGTCTGTTAACAGCGTCAAGAGTTATCATATCTTCAAGGTCACAAAACATATCTTATTTTTCTCCTTTCACTTTTATTAAATCTACTTCATCAAATAGCACGCCTGGAAACATATCTAACACATATCTTCCCGCTAATCTACGAGTTATTGTCATTACTGGAGTTTGAAAAACTTGTAATATTTCTTCAAGATTAGTAAGACAAATTGCGGCATTTTTTATTTTTTTATAATTTAAATTATTGGTGTCATATCCTAAACAAATATAATCCCAAAAATCATCATCTTCATATTTGTTAAATAATGATTTTTCGATATAATTTTTTATTCGAGTTATATATTTTCGTATAATATGATGTGTAGAAACTACTGAAACTTTATCTTCTAAATTAAATTTATAAGAAGGTTCTACACCTAAAGTAGTTACATCTTCTATGTCTTCAAAATTGTAAACAATTGCATAATTTATAGCATATCCCCAAGTGCCATCATTTCCATAACAGAAATTTTCTTGTAAAATATTTGTATTAAAGAAGAGTGAATCGGTTTCTACATAGCCTTCTCCAGTATTCCAAGTATATCCTAATTTATCAAAAGCACGGAGTAGAGTTTGTACTTGTTCTATTGTATTGCAACGAATTCCACAGCGGACTCCTATGCCTTTATCTTTACCTTTATGAAAGTAATCAAAAAATTCTTGTAATGTTATTTTATTTTTAAATTTTGTTTTACCCATAAATTACTCCTTAATTATTTCTTTATAATGTCCTTCAATTGCTTTGGCTCATCTTCCCAACGCATTGATGAAAAGTCAAAATAATCTTCTATGTTAGGAAATAAATAGCTTAAACTGCTAGTATAAATATCTTCCATCATAATTTTGTCCCCATCCCACCAACCATATTTATCATCTCTTCTCGGTTTACTACCAAATATAATTACATCATTCTTACGATGGTCTTGTTTAATAAATATTTGAAATTTTTCAACCTCAATATAATCTTTATAAGGATATTGTTCCCAACAATCCATATAATATTTGAAACCTTCGTCATATAATCTCTTTTCGTTTTCTTTTGTGCTTTCTAAAAATTCTTCTATATTAAAAGTTTGATAACCATTGTTAATTTTTCTAAAAGTCATTGTTTTCATTTCTATTCTCTCCTTTTATTTTTCATTCTTTAATCTCACTAAAGTTCTTTCTACTTTTTGGCTAATTTGTTGTTGTATTTTTTCTTTAATAGTTTCATCATTTAAATCATAAATAATTAACAATTGATAAAGCATAAGTATTACATCACATACTTCCTCAAAGATATGTTCTTTATTTTCTTGTCCTCTCAAATCTTTTGTTAATTCTTTGATTAACTCTGAAAGTTCTTCAATTGCAACAGTCTTTTGTGCAATTGGTGTGCTAAGTTTTATAATTTCGTCGATGCTATCACGTAAATTTAATTTTTCTTTTTCGTAGCCATAATTATTGTTTAACATAAATTTGATATTTTCATAACTATCATATTCATAAAGAGAAATAAGTAATTCATCTTTAAATTCCTCAGTATTACCAATTTGTACACTTGTTTCAGGGGCTAGTGCGACTATATATCTATTTAATTTATCAATATAGAAAACCATCTCGTGATTATAAACACCCCAAGTTGTATATTCAATTAGTTCCACATCATCAAAACTAACATAATATTTATTGACTATTTTTACTTTTACTTTTTTAATTATTTCTTCTGCTCGCATTTTATCCTCCTAAAACACTTAATCTATATCAACTATAATTTCCCCGTTCTTAACAACTTCTATCATATTTCCACCAGTATAACAAATTGAAAGTAATTCAATTGCTTCAAATTTAATAAATTCTACTTTACCTGTGTTATAAGCAGAAATACTAAGTAATTCTTTTTCAAAATCTACAAACACGACATCATTTTCTTTAAAGCTTCTTTTATACTCTTCACATATAAGTTTTAATTCAGTTTTAGGATTTGTAGAACTCTCTATCATATGTGCTACACGACAAGGAACGGACTCTTTTTTATCTGCCCATTCTAATGCTTGACCGCATTGAGGACAATAATTATCTCCATACTGTAAATCTCTCCAACCACAATGAGGACAAGTTCCTTTCCAACTAATAACAGGACACTCATCGTTTATATCACCTATCCATTGATATTTATTTATTACTTTTGCGGGCTTTAGTCTTTGCAACATTTTTATTGCTTCTTCAATATTTTTAATTTCTTGTAAACACATTTTACTCACCCTCTTCTTTTAATCATTTTTTCTATTTTTTCTTAATGATTCTTTTCTTTGTTTTATATCTTCTATCATTTCTCTTCACCTATGCTAATTTTAATGTCATTGTTATGCAAAAGAAAATTACATTAATTATAATCATAATTAAATAAAACACTTTTTCTTTAACTTCATCGGCAGATATTAGTCCTAATGAAGAAACGATTATTGCTAACCCTGCTATATAGGCTTGCATTATTAACCCTTCAATTTCGTTTGCACTCAGAGTCATTATCATACTGCATTTCCTCCTTTATTTTATTACTAATACATTCAAATGCTCTACTTATTTCATCATCTTTGTCATATTCATCTTTAAAATAAGAATCATATTTACCTATAATACGATATAGTGCCATTGACACATCTGCGTCATTTAAACTATAGAGCAGTTCAAATTGTTTTCTGTGCGTGTTATATTTAAAGCCAACCATATTATCAAAAGTATATGCCCTATAACTTTCTCTTATGTCATTTAAAGCTTCTTCATATTTATTCATATTAATCACTCCTTTATTTTCTCATAAGTTTTAAATAAGAATAATCCGAATTGTCATAACTAGTAATATTATCGTTTACCCAATTTAAAAAGTTTAATGCTTCGTTTAACTTTTTATTATTTGGCTTGTAATTCTTCTTTTCGTTTTCTATTCTTATTTGTTCTAAATGTTCTAATCTTTTAAAAGTCTTATAATTTATTTCGCAACAACGCACCAATTTTAAATCAGTTATATCAAAATGTTTAAATCGTTGACTAATCCAAAATAAAGCTGAACGCTCACACTTTGCTTGTGTTATCATACCTCTATAGCGTGTATCATTATTATCGGTGTATTTAATATAATAATATTTTACCATAATGTCACCCACATATCAATAGTCGCTATTGCGAATATTATCAATATTATAATAGACACTATTTTTACTGCTAGACACGTTGTATCTTTTACTCCGTATTCAAACAGTACAGCACATACAAAACCAACTAATAATGTTATTAAAATTTTTTGTGTTAATAGATATTGTATTAATAATAATGTATTTTGTAATACCATATTTCTAACTCCTAACTTATTTTTTCTTTTCTTGATTACAAATCCATACCCAAGCCGCTGTTATTACTAAAAGTAATGTAAAAACAATAGCTAAGATTTCACTTAATGAACGACCAACGCAACTTAAAATCATTGACCGTTCCACTCATCTGACTGTATAACTAAATAGCTTGTGCATAATAAACAAATTAAACTTAATACTAGCATTCACATTCCTCCGTTTCGTTAGAGTTAACAAACTTGCATTCAGTCGTTTTTAATGGACAAAACCCATTGTAATAACAGTCCCCACAGACTTTTCTTTTTGCTGTTTTCTTAACCTTTTCTTTAGGTTCTTCTTTTTTCTTTTCTTCCTTAACAGGCTCTTCTACTTTTCGAACCTTATTACTTGCTTTAATAATTGACTTAGTATCTATAGCCATAATTAATTTCCTTCCTCTATATAAATTATATTCTAATTTAATTTTAAATTTAAATTAAAGTTATATTTATTAATTCCTTCACTTAATACTTCCCCTCTAATATGAGTATAAATATTAGCAGTAGTAGATAGTTGTGCGTGTCCTAATTGGAGTTGCACTTCTTTTAAGCTTGCTCCTTTTTCTAGTTGAATAGACGCAAAACTATGTCTAAAGCTATGTGGATGGATGTTTTTGTCAATTCCCACACGACGTGCAATAACCTTACTGCTATTAGTTATAGCAACTCTATTCATTGGTTTACCACTATTAGAGATAAACAAGTTGTTATATTGACAATTAGGAAACTTTTTATTTCTAAACTTAACAATATATTCTTTAATAATTTGTGCTGTATAACTAGGAATATATTTCTTTTGTATTTTTTGTCCTTTACAACGTACTAAGATATATGGACTTTCAACATCTAAAAATAAATTATCTAATTCCATATTGATTAATTCACTTAATCTTACTCCCATTGTAAGAAAGACTGTAAACACAGCTTTATCACGTAAGTTTTTACAACCCAATATAAATCTTTGTGCTTCTTCTTCTGTAAGATAAGTTGTTTCGCGATAATCTTTATCTTTAAAAGAGTGTATTCTTTTCCAAGGATTTTTATCTATATATTCATATTCTTCTAAAAAGTGATAAAAAGATTTTAAACACATAATCTTTTGATTTTTACTAGCTACTTTATATTGTTTTTCTTGTAAGTAGTCTAAGTAAGATAAAATATTTTCGTTGTTTAATTCTATAATTTGTTTATTTGTTGTAATATCTAACACCTCACAAAACTTATTTAGTATTTGTGTGTAGTCAGATATTGTTTTTTCTGTTCTTTGTTTTTCAATTTTACAATATCTATAAAAAGTATCTAACAAAGTAAAATCTTCTAGTTTAAAATTCTTATCAAGCATAATTTTCCTACCTTTCTTGCTTAATTTTTGATAGTGTTATTTTGATGTAAAATTGTGTTATATTTTTGTGCATATTTTTAACAATATTTCTACACCAAAATAACATATTTTTAATAGTTTCCCAAAACTTTTTTTGGATTTAACATCTAAAAACTCTCTTTTTTCTATAAGTTTTTGGATATTTACTCCACAATAATTAAAATACTTTACACAATATTATATACCATTTGTATCATATTTGTAAAATAAATGTATATAATTTTTATTATTTTTTTAGATTTTTACATCACGATAATAGGTTGGTCAACATAACTAGCAGTTGCAATGTTGTAATGTTTACATACAAGTTCTAATTTTGATAGTCCATAATCGTGTACTGCTGAACTTGTGTTAGCACGTTTAACAGCATTAATAATTGAAAGGGTAGCCATTGTTAATCCTGTAACATATAAATTGATAGTCAAATTCCCACATTGCTTATAATGTACAATAGTGGCTATGACAAAATTAGCCCATTGTTCTAGAGCAGCAATATTAGAAGGGTCTTCAATGGTTGATTCATAGACAAAAAACTTACAAGGCATTTCGTGTCGACCTTTGCACACTCCTATATTTAGCTCTGTGGTAGTAGGATTTACAATTTGTTTAATTTCACACATTTTTTGTAATAATAATTGGTCGTTTTGTAGCACTTATATACTCCTCCTTCTTAGTGCTTTTGTATCGCACTTTCTTCTTTTCTTTTTCTTTATTTATTTCTTTTTCTTTTCTTCTTTGTTTTTAGTTGTTAAACTATTTATTTATACAAAGTTAATTAATAGTTAGATTATTAATATTTATTAGTTAGTTATCAGTTATGTGCGTGCGTGTATTATGCGTATGATTTAGTATATCCATTTTGGATTAACTATTTTACCACTAATATAATCTTCCCATATTTGTTTATATTGTTGTAATTCGTTGTTAAGTATAAGATTTAACGTTTGCTTAGACAATTGATAATGATATTTTTCTTTAATCTCTCTAACAGATATGTTTTTACTAAATCTATCAATAAACATAGGTGTTGCAATAGTTAAAATATAATCAACAAACATATCTTTTTCAGAGTGTCTTACAGGTTGTTCCCATTCTGTATCAAAAGTATTATCAAAACTATCAACAATACAAACTATATCTTTCCCATTTCGTTTAATTCTACGTACATCACGATAGAGACAATACATTGCTTTAGTTGAAACAGTCCAAATAAAAGTAGTGATTTTGGTAAGGTCTTGCATATATTTATCTAAGTTATCCCACACTTTCATATATGCGATGTTAATCAAATCACTGTATTCATAGCCATAAGGTGCAAGACTAGGTATAAAAGGTTGAACGGCTTTAAATACAACCTCTTTATATTCTTCTAGTAATTGTTCTTTTAATTCTCTTTCCATTTTACTCCTCCTGAAACGATTTTAGGGGGTATTTTTAAAAGGTTTACCCCTACCCTTTATAGTTTATCACTTTTTGTTCAAAAGTTTAGAAATACCCCCTAAATAAGGCTTAAAATAGATTTTAAATACAATTTTCTAACCAATATTTTAAACCTTATTTAATTTAATCACTTACTCTAACATATAATTGCTTACTCTAGTGTCTTTTTTATGTGATAAATCTAGAGTATTATTTAGTTTTCTTTTTAACTTTATATTGATTATTCCTAATCTTATCACTAATACTTACTACATCAGATTCCTTAACAGTATCATCAATTCCA
>OIYR01000069.1_pt1 | contig 61295 bp, 101 predicted proteins | sample 1588221 | NCBI WGS metagenome assembly OIYR01 (sample SAMN03283292) | human gut metagenome | biome: human-associated habitat; material: feces | host: Homo sapiens | place: Peru | collected 2012
CTTTATTTTTTCTCCGGAGGGATATTTGGGCAGAACAAATCCAGCATCCGGTCATTCGCAGGGAGGCATGTTTCCTGTTATGGCGCTGTTTTCTCCTTTCCGGCGCTTCTGAAGTTGAGAGTGGAAGTGGTGGGCCATTCTTGACTAAGGGTTACCTCCAAAGAATTGTTCTTCTACATGCGGATTCTATCCGTCATGCCTCTCTGCGAATGACCAGATATTACTATGGAGGTGTAATTATGTTTGAGATTAAAGGAAACGACATGTATCTCACAAGAGGAGATACCGCACGATTCTCTGTCGATATTTTTAACGAATGCGATGATGGGGAATATACACCATCAAGTGACGATAAGTTCACGTTCACAGTGAAGAAAGACGCCTACACAGAAGAAATTCTTATCCAGAAAGTTTCCACGGGAAATCCCGTGTTCAAGATATTACCCGAGGATACTAAGAATTTGGATTTCACAAGTTATGTGTATGACATTGAACTGCTTACACCATCCGGTGATATTTATACACCAGTTCCTTACTCAACATTCAATGTTCTTAAAGAGGTAACGTGATGTATGGAAAAGTAGTGAATGCAGAAGATGATGTCGAATATTTTGGAGAACTTCGTGGGATCATTGTTACATCTCAGAAGCTTCACGGCACTGTTGCTATCTTGAAAAATAACGGAACCTATGCCGGTCCCTATGTTGTTACGCCAAAAGCCAGCGAACAAATTTTATATACTTCTGAGAAAATCATGAATGATGATGTTCTCGTGGAAGGAATTCCATATTTCGAAGTATCCAATACAAGCGGTGGGATGACCGCAATCATAGGAGGGAATGAGTAATGTCTGATACAAAGATGAAAAACAAAATCATTTACAATGGTACTGTTCTTATCGACCTTACAGCCGATACTATAACTGAGGATAAGATCCTTGTCGGGTACACTGCTCATGATAAGGCAGGTAACCAAATTACCGGTACCTGTGACTTTGATGTTAATTCCAAAGATGCCACTGTCGGCGTTGCCGAAATTCTTGACGGAAAGACTGCTTATGCTATTGGCAAAAAGCTTATCGGCACAATGCCAAACAAAGGCGCAGTAGCTCTTACAATTGACACGGTTGGCGGAGTTGTTAAGATTCCTCAGGGATACCATGATGGGTCCGGTACTGTTCAGATTATTTCTGCGGAACAGGCAAAGCTTATTGCCGCAAACATCAAGAAGGGTATTACAATTCTTGGTGTAACCGGCTCACTGGAACCTTCCAGTTCCATCAAGGTCACAACAAAAACTGTTACACCGAAAGCCACAAAGCAGACCATCACTGCGGGCGAAGGGTATGACTACATGTCCGAGGTTACGGTTGAAGCAATTCCCTATGCCGAAACTGACAATGCTCAGGGCGGTGTTACCGTGACAATCGGCTGATCAGGATTTCTGAAAGGAGAATTACCGTGCCAAAGAAAGGTTCGCCTCCAGCACTCACAGTGGAAGGGCGCGAGAACCAGTTGATCAGTCTTGCCGTCGATCAGGCTGAAAAACAGTTACGAGAAGGCACGGCTTCCTCTCAGGTTCTTGTGCACTATCTTAAACTTGCTTCCACCAGAGAGAAGCGGGAGAAGGAAAAAATGGAAGCGGAGATCGAACTGCTCCGTGCAAAGGAAATTGCCGCACGTGCCGAAGTAGAGCGCGGGGAATTGTACCGGAAAGCCGTTGAGGCCATGCGAAGGTATCAGGGCGCTGATGATTATCCGGAGGACATTGACGATGGACTTTATTAAGAGCTGGGATGAACTTATAAAGATTCCAACGTTTGAAGAACGAATTGCATATCTCCGGACTTACTCGACTGTTGGAGAACCGACATTCGGATATGATCGCTGGATCAATCAACGGTTTTATCGGTCCAAAGAGTATAAACGTCTTCGGCAAAAGATAGCAGTTCGTCAAAATGGTTTCGATCTTGGAATCGAAGGGTATCCGCTTCCGGAAGTTTTCATCCTTCATCATATGAACCCAATTACCGTTGATGATATTATTAACGGAAGTGAATTTGCATGGGACCCCAAATATCTTGTCTGTGTATCCCCCGCAACCCACAGAGCGATTCATTATCAGGATGGAAAGAATCAACTTCCTCTGATCGCGCAGCGCTTCCCTAATGACACATGCCCATGGAGGAAATGACATGAGTGACAGTATTCTTGAGGGCATCCGAAGAGGCTGCCAGATAGACCAGAATTGCAATGATTTCGATGATGAGATCATTCCGCTTGCAAATTCCGTTTTTGCCAAACTTACGAGGCTTGGCGTTGGCCCAGAAGAAGGGTATGCACTTACAGAACCGAAAGAACTGTGGAGCAATTATTGTTCTGATAAAATTCTTCTTGGTTTTGTGAAACCTTTTGTATACAAGAAGGTTTGGCTTTTATTTGATCCTCCAATTTCTACTTCCATTGCGGATGCTATGAAGGAAGAGATTGCCGAACTGGAGTGGAACATTATCGAGTATCTGGAAAGATCAAAATAATTAAGGAGTAAGGTATGCTATCCAATACAGCAACCCCGCGATACTACGGTCAGTTTCGGGACGCGGTGTTGCGTGGAGAGATAAAAATCAACAAAGAAATTGAGATGGAAATGAATCGGATCGATGATCTGATTCGAGACCCTAAGTATTACTATGACGACCGTGCGGTCGAAGGGTATATTGCATATTGTGAGAATGAGTTAACTCTGACAGACGGATCCGATCTGAAACTCTTAGATACATTCAAGCTGTGGGCAGAGGAGATTTTCTGTTGGTATTACTTTGAACTCACGACTGTGATCATCCCGGATGAAGGCGGTGGAGTCCATAGCGAGAAAAGACGAGTAAAGCGGCGACTTACGAAAAAACAGTATCTGATTATTGCTCGTGGTGCTGCAAAGAGTATGTACGCAAGTACGATTCAATCTTACTTCCTAAATGTTGATTTAACAACAACGCACCAGATCACAACTGCTCCGACCATGAAGCAGGCGAATGAGGTCATTGCGCCTCTCAGCACGGCTATCACTCGGGCGAGAGGACCGGTATTCCAGTTCCTTACGGAGGGAAGCCTCCAAAATACAACCGGTAGTAAGGCAAACCGGCAAAAGCTTTGCACCACCAAAAAAGGTGTAGAGAACATGCTTACGGGGAGTCTGCTTGAGATTCGCCCAATGCGGGTCGACAAGCTTCAGGGGCTTCAGGTGAAATGCGCCACCGTTGATGAGTGGCTTTCCGGTGTGACAAAGGAAGACCCGATTGCTGCTATTGAACAGGGAGCTTCAAAGGTCAAGGATTATCTGATTCTGGCAATCAGCTCAGAGGGTACCGTTCGAAATGGCGTAGGCGATTCCATGAAGATGGAGCTGATCGATATTCTCCGTGGAGACTATTACGCTCCCCACGTATCGATTTGGTATTACAAGCTTGACAGCATTGATGAGGTTTCCGATCCGTCCATGTGGATCAAGGCTCAACCGAATCTTGGATACACAGTAAGTTATGAGACCTATCAGCTCGATGTAGAACGTGCTGAGAAAGTGCCATCTGCAAGAAATGATATTCTTGCAAAACGGTTCGGCATCCCAAGTGAAGGCTACACATACTATTTTCCATACGAGGAAACAATTCCCCATCCGAAACGGAGTTACTGGGAAATGGCATGTGCAATGGGTGGTGACCTATCCCGTGGGGACGACTTCTGTGCATTTACATTCCTGTTCCCGCTTCCAGACGGGTCTTATGGCATCAAGGTCCGAAGCTATATTACGTCCAATACACTTCATAAGCTGCCTGTCGCGATGCGTCTTCGTTATGAGGAATTCATCAGTGAGGGCAGCTTGTTTGTATTTGACGGGATTGTTCTGGACATGATGCAGGTCTATGATGAACTGGACAATTTTATTTCCGAGCATAGTTACGAGGTCCGTTGCTTTGGGTTTGACCCGTATAATGCAGAGACCTTCGTTGATCGCTGGTGCAAGGAAAATGGTTCATTTGGGGTCGTGAAGGTTATTCAGGGTTCCCGTACCGAGTCTGTACCCTTAGGCGAGCTGAAGAAGCTCTCCGAAGAGCGGCTTTTAAAATTTGACGAGCTGCTGATGCAGTTCGCCATGGAGAACTGTGTGACCCTTACCGATACCAATGGCAACCGGAAACTTATGAAGCTTCGGAATGAAGATAAGATCGATAATGTGTCTGCCATGATGGATGCCTGGGTTGCATTCAAGGCCAATGGTGACATGTTTGACTAAAAGAGGTGAAATCAAAATGGAAACCTATTTGGCCCATGATGGTATCCTTGGAATGAAGTGGGGTGTTCGAAGGTACCAGAATCCCGACGGATCTCTGACAGAGGCCGGTAGACTTCGCTATAGTCGTCAGATGACCAAAAAGCGAAAAGCGGCGGCTAAGAAGGCAGCACAGACTCGCAAAAAATCTTCCGAAACCAAACGCAAGGAAGAGGCCAAGCGGGCAGCTGATGAGAAGGCCGGAAGACCTCGTGACGTCTCGACCATGACGGACCAGGAAATTCGAGATTTCCTTAATCGGAAGGATCTTGAAAAGCGGTACTTGGATGCGGTAACTCCAAAGACAATTGAAAAAGGTGAATCCGTAACAAAGCGATTTTTGACAAAATTTGGATCTAATCTTGCGGATAATCTTATCAAAGAATCGACTAAGAAAATTGCAAAGGACATTGTCGGTTCGATTCTTGGATCCAGTGACGATAATTCCGGCAAGAAAAAGAAGAATAAGTCCGATGAAGAGAACAACGAAGATTGAGGTGAGAAATTAAAATGGAAACCTATTTGGCCCATCATGGTATTTTAGGCATGAAGTGGGGTGTTCGAAGATATCAGAATGAAGATGGTACGCTTACTGAGGCCGGGAAGAAACGAGTTGCTAATTTAGAAGGGAAACGATCTAAGCAGGGTAACAACTACACAAAAGCTTATACGAAATATACTTCTGAAGTAAGCAAATATGGTGCTAAAGCTGCTGATTTGCGTTCTCAGGCGTCAAAAATGCGTTATGATGCATCCTATGGACTGATTGGTTCAAAGAAGTCTAGGGAGAAGAAGCTTGAGAAAGCCGATAGATTGTCTTTAAAGGCGGACAAGCTTATGGCGAATGCTACGAAATATAAGGGTATGATGGATAGAGCGGCATCCAAAATAGAAAAGTACGATAAGAAGATTTCCGATATTACACAGACAACAATTGATGTTGGGAAGAACGCTGTTGATAAACTTTTAAAGGAGCCCTAAATGCCAGAAAACAGTTTTTCCTCCAGGTTGAAAAATGCCTGGAGCGCTTTTATGAATCGAGATCCCCCCGTAAGCAGTTATGTGACTTACGGGGGTTCTTCTTATAATCCGTACCGTGTTCGGTTGACCCGCGGAAATGAAAAGTCCTTTATCGCGCCTATTTTCAACAAGATCGCGATGGACTGTGCAGAGATGTCATTGCAACATGTTCGAGTAGACTCCAATGGCAACTATCTTGAAACCATTGACTCCAAGTTGAATCGATGCTTGACGTTGAATGCCAATAAAGACCAGTCGGCAAGAGATTTCATTCAGGACGCGGTTCTCAGTATGTTCGATGAAGGCACCGTTGCACTTCCGCCAATCGATGTCGTAACCAGAAAGACTAAGAATGGTCTGACGGTTGATATCGAGTCCATCCGGACCGCGGAAATCCGACAATGGTATCCCGATTATATCGCTATGCGTGCTTATAATGATCGAACTGGACAGCGGGAAGATCTTACGATGCCAAAAGCATCTGTTCCAATCATCATGAATCCTCTCTATTCCGTGATGAACGAGAACAATTCCGTTGTGCAGCGTCTTATCCGGACTCTTAACCTTTCTGATACGCTCGACGCACAGAACGGTTCCGGCAAACTAGACATGATCATTCAACTTCCGTATCAGATTCGGACGAAGTCCATGGAAGATCGCGCAAACATCCGGAGAGACAGCATTCAAGAGCAGCTTGAAAATTCAAAATATGGGATTGCGTACATCGATGGGACGGAACATATCACACAGCTGAATCGCGGTATTGAGAACAACCTGTATGAACGGGTGAAGTACCTCGTAGATCAGTTATATTCTCAACTCGGCATTACGGAGTCTATTCTTAACGGTACCGCCAACAATGAAACCATGCAGAATTACTATTCCCGGCTTATTGAGCCGATTATTTCTGCAATTGTTGACGGAATGCGGTGGAAGTATCTGACCCAGAAAGCCAGAGATAACGGCGAAACGATTATGTTCTTCCGTGATCCCTTTAAGCTTGTATCTGCAAATACGATTCCTGACGTCGCCGATAAACTCACGAGAAATGAGATCTTTACCCCGAACGAGATCCGGCAGATGGTCGGAAGGAAACCCGTTAATGACGAAAAGGCAAATGAGCTTCGGAACCGTAACATCAGTGCTGCGAACGATCAGGATTTTGCCAATGTCGTAAAAGATGAATCTTCTGAACAGAAAACAGAAGAAAAGGAGTGAAACAGTCAAAATGGCATTTAAGTACGATTTCAGCGGCTATGCCACCAGAAATGATATTAAATGCTCGGACGGAAGAATTATCCGCGCTGGGGCATTTGCCGATCAGGATGGTGCAAAAGTACCGCTTGTCTGGAATCATGACCACCGAGGCATGGACAATGTTATCGGTCATGCACTTCTGGAAAATCGAAGCGACGGCGTTTATGCCTATGGCGTCTTCAATGACACCAAGAATGGCATTAATGCTAAGCAGCTTGTGGAACATGGCGACATTTGCGCAATGTCTATCTATGCCAATAAGCTGAAACAGAGCGGTCCCGATGTAACGCATGGTGTTATTCGGGAACTGAGTCTTGTGTATGCAGGTGCAAATCCAGGAGCTTTTATCGATTCCGTCATTTCGCATGAAGACGGTTCTGATGAAGAAGCGGTGATCTACTTTAATCAGGACATCGATGTTTCCCATGGTGAACTCAAACACGAGGAAGAGGATGATAAGGAAAAAGAGTCCGAAAAGCCTTCCGGGAGAACCGTGAAAGAAATCATTGACAGTCTTCCTGAAAAGAAAAAGCAGGTTGCTCTGTTCATTATCGGTATGGCCCTCAAGGGTGGAAAAATGGAACACGCTGACAATGGCGACGATGAAGAACAGCCTGTTTCTGACAAAGGCGAAACCGTTGCCGATGTCTGGAAGACCTTTACCGAGGAAGAGAAGAAGGCCGTTTACGCGATTATCGGCTCCGTAAAAGAAAACAACGAGTCCTCTGATGACGATGATGAAGAAGAGGATGACAATGATGAGGAGGAAAAAGTTATGAGACATAATGCGTTTGACAAGGAAACTCAGACTGATACCATGGATGGCGTTCTGACCCATTCCGACCAGGAGGCTATTCTGGCTCTCGCTAAGAGTAAGGGCTGCGGTTCTCTGCGAGAGGCTATGGAACAGTACACCGAGGAGACCGATCATCTCCAGCATGGCATTGACGAGATCGAAACTCTGTTCCCTGAATACAAGGATGTAAAGCCTGGCGCTCCCGAGCTGATTACCGATAATCTGGGCTGGGTTACTACGGTTATGAATGGTGTCCATAAGAGCCCCATCAGCCGTATTCGTACTCGTCAGACTGACGCAAGAGGCCGTAAGATTCGTGGCCTTGGCTATCAGAAGGGTACTCTAAAGAAGGAAACGGGCAACGTTAAGCTCATGAGCCGGACGACCGACCCCTACACTGTATACGTAAAGGACTCCATGAATCGGGATGATATTCTCGACATCACGGATTTCGATGTCGTATCCTATGAGTACAATCTCCTGCGGATGGCTCTCAACGAGGAAATTGCTACCGCTGTTATGGTTGGTGATGGCCGTGAGGATGGCGATGAGGACAAGATCCCAGAGGATAAGATTCGTCCCATCTGGACTGATGACGAGCTGTACACCATTCATAAGGCTGTCGATGTTGCCGGCATGAAGACCAAGCTTCAGGGAAGCGATACAAGCAAGAACTTCGGTGACAACTACATCGAGACCGAAGCTATTATCGAGGCTGCTCTGGATGCCAGAATCGATTACCGTGGTTCCGGCTCTCCTGCCTTCTTCTGCACTCCGCAGCTGGTTAACACTATGCTGATGGCTCGCGATCTGAACGGTCGGAGAATTTACAACAGCATCGACGAGCTGAAGACGATTCTGAATGTTTCCGCGATTGTTACTATTGAGCAGTTCGCCGGTCTTCAGAGAAACGTTGATACCAATAAGATGGCTCTGCTTGGTATTATGGTTAATCTCGACGACTACTATGTCGGTGCCACCAAGGGTGGCCAGATCACCCAGTTCAATCAGTTCGACATCGACTTCAACAAGGAGAAGTATCTGATTGAGTCCCGTATCTCCGGCGCTCTGACTAAGATCAAGTCTGCGATTGTTCTGGAAAAGAAGGTTTCTTAATGCCTTTAAGGTTAACATAACATAGGAGGAATGAACATGGGATCCAATAAGATTTATGAAGGTTATTCCGATCAGCATATGCGTTCTGTAATTGCCTATGGTAAGGCAGCAGACCATAAGCTGTATGCTGATTCTGCACATACCGCGACGATGTCCGCTGCGATTATTGAAGATGCATTTAAGAAGGGCATGCTGCTTGTGCATGATGGTACCAATTTCCTGCGTCCTGTCAAGTTTGGCGGCGGTAAGGTAACCACCGTTGATGGCACCACTACCGTTACCGGCACTGAGTGGTCTGCCAGCGCTACGGAGTAATTCAAAATGGGACGATTCTGCGGAGCAATTGGATTCGCCGAGACCGTCGAGCAGTCACCCGGCGTTTATGTCCCGAAGGTAACTGAACGGATGTATCACGGCGACGTAATTGCTCGGCGGGTTCGTCTCGAAGAAACAAGTGAAACGACGAATACGAATTTCATGTTAAACAATGATATTAGTATCGTCGCCGACAAATTTGCAAAAGAGAATCTTGGATTTATGCAATATGTAGTTTTTTGCGGAATGAAATGGAAAATCACCTCTGCAACGATTGAATACCCAAGAATCAAACTGACGATCGGAGGGATATTCAGTGAATGAAAGACGACTGTTACTTCATAAAAAATTCCTTTCGATCAATCGTGTAAAAGCAGCGTATTTCAATCCAACAAACAATGTAAAGATGATTTATCCATGTATCCGATATAGTCTGGTTGGGGAAGCTGTTCGATTTGCAGCAAATGGACGATATATAACGAGAGATAGATATCTTGTTACGGTCATTGACCCCGATCCTGATAGCCAGATCTATAAAGAACTTGAGAAAAATCCATATTATTCTTTTGAACGTATGTATTCAGCCGATGGACTCTGTCATTTCACAGGGTCCATCTATTTTTAAGGAGGTAAAAATATGCCCGAAAGTAATGTTCTTGTATGGGACGAGGTTGGTACTCGTGAGTACGAAACCGGCGTAGACAAAGGTGTACTGTATCCTTATGCTGATGGCGCTCCCGGCGATGGTGTTGCATGGAGCGGTCTGTCTGGAATCGATGAGTCTCCCGAAGGTGCAGAGGCCACCGCAGTTTATGCGGATAATATGAAGTATCTAGTAATGCGGTCTGCCGAAGACTATAAGGGTACGATCAAGGCTTACAGATATCCCCCTGAATTTGAGGCCTGTGACGGCTCTGCAAGTCCTACTGGCACGGTTGGCCTGACCATTGGCCAGCAGACCCGTAAGACCTTCGGTCTGGTGTTCCGCACCAAGGTCGGCAATGATCAGGTATTCGATGACTACGGTTACAAGCTCCATCTGGTGTATGGTGCTACTGCGTCTCCCTCTGAGAGAAGCTTCGAGACAATTAATGATTCTCCCGATGCTATGGAATTCAGTTGGGAATTCGAGACGACTCCTATTAATGTGCCGGGTTATAAGGCATTTGCGCACATGGAGATCGACAGCACCAAACTGAAGACTGAGAAGGAAAAGGCTTGCCTGACCAAGCTGGAGGGAATCCTGTTCGGCAGCACTACCGCAAAGGCAAGATTGCCTCTGCCTGCTGAGATCATCACGATCATGACTCCCGAAGCCTAAGAATAATTCATCAAAGCCCCTGTCCATTGAGATGGGGGCTTTCCCTTAAAAATTGAAAGGAGAAAAACAACTATGTTTGTACATGAAATCACCTATACCGACTTTGACGGCAATGAAAGAACTGAAGAAGTTCGTTTTCATCTGTCTCCTGCTGAGTTGACCGAACTGGAGGCAACCACCCCCGGCGGCCTCAAGAAGCAGATGGATAACATTATGAAGAAGAAGGATGGCCCTGCTATCATGCGGTACTTCAAGAAGATTGTCCGCATGAGTTACGGTAAGAAGTCCGAAGACGGCCGTCGGTTTATGAAGTCTGAAGAAATCTGGAATGATTTTGCCGAGACTCAGGCTTACGTGGAACTGTTCATGAAGCTGGTTACTGACGAAAAGTTTGCACAGGAATTTGCAAATGCCGTCATTCCCGACATGAAGAAATATGTACCTGCCGATGCTGATCTGTCTGTCGTCAAGTAATGTTAATTCTGACTATTCCACCGAAGGAGCTGTATGACGAAACTCGAAATGAGTTTATTGAATGCCCTTCGGTTATGCTCCAATTGGAGCATTCTCTGCTTTCCATTTCAAAATGGGAGGCAAAATGGAAAAAGCCGTTTATGGACAAGAAAGAAAAAACCTATGAGGAGTTTATTGATTATGTACGATGCATGACGATCACACCGAAGGTTGATCCAACTGTCTATCTGCGGCTTACACAAAAGCATTTTAAGGCAATTGACCAGTATATTCACGATCCAATGACGGCTACAACATTCCATAGCTGGAAAAAAGAAAAGCCTGGTAAGAAGATTATCACATCTGAGCTTGTGTACTATTGGATGGTTGCGGCGCAGATTCCATGGGAAGCAGAAAAATGGCACTTTAACCGGCTTATGACTCTCATTCGTATTTACGGAATTGAGAATAGCAATTCTAAGATGAGTAAGAGAGATATTTATAAGCAGAACCGTGCCATTAACGCTGCACGTCAGGCGAAAGCCCATAAACCTTGAAAGGGAGTTTCAAATGCCGATAAAAATGACGACAACCGGTAGTTTCAGAAAAACAAACCGGTTTCTGAAGCATGCTTCCGACAAGAAGATTTTTAAGAGTCTTCGAAAGTATGCCAGAGAAGGCGTTCTTGCACTGATGTCGGCAACTCCAATAGACAGTGGTTCTACGGCTTCCATGTGGCGATACGAGATCGCCTATGCAGACGGCTCCGCCAGAATCAACTGGGTAAACGATAACGTGAATAACGGCGTCAATATTGCCCTGATCCTTCAATTGGGACATGGCACCGGTACCGGAGGCTGGGTAGAAGGGCGAGATTACATCAACCCAGCTATCCAGCCTGTTTTTGACGAGATGACTGACAAGATTTGGAAAGAGGTGAGAAGCGGGTGAGTACCGAAATAGAGAACAGAGTTGTCCAACTGGAAATGGACAACAAGTCTCTTGAGAAAAATTCGAAACAGTCCATCAAAACGCTTGAGAAACTTGATAAAGCCCTTGAATTCAAGAACGGGAAGAAGTCTTTCGACGACGTTGAGAAAGCTGCGGAGAAATGTAATTTTGAGCCCCTGCTGAAGGCCGCCGAAAAGGTCAATGAACGGTTCAGTACCATGGGTATCATGGGGGTCCGGGCGCTGGAACGTATTACGGATAAAGCCCTTGACGCCGGACTTTCCATCACTAAATCTTTGACGATTGATCAGATTGCTTCTGGTTATAGCAAATATGAACAGAAAACGCAGTCTGTTCAGACGCTTGTTAATTCGACCGGAAAATCCGTTAAAGAAATCAACAAGTATCTTGATCAGCTGATGTGGTTCTCTGATGAAACCTCATATAGCTTCACGGATATGGTCAGTGCACTGGCAACCATGTCTTCTTCCGGTGGTGACATTAATAAACTGATTCCGATGATTCAGGGTGTTGCAAATGCTACGGCTTTTGCCGGTAAAGGTGCATCCGAGTTTACCAGGGTTATGTATAACCTGAATCAGTCCTACACTGCTGGATATTTGTCATACATGGACTGGAAGTCCGTTGAACAGGCTGGTGCTGCTTCCAAACAGTTGAAACAGGTTCTGTTGGACATTGCCGTTGCGGAAGGGAAAGTTAAAAAAGGTCAAGCGGATATCTCTAATTTCAATAATCTTTTGTCGAAGAAGGTATTCACAAGAGACGTTATGGAGAAAGGCTTTGGATATTTCAATGAAATGACCGCCAAAGCCTATGAGATGATCGGAACTCTGGACGAGCAGGGAAATAAGATTGAGACAGCATCTCAGGCTTATGAAATCCTTGCACAAGAGTACGATTCCGTATCACTCCGGGCGGCAAAGTCCGCTCAGGAAGCAAAGTCATTTTCTGAAGCAATTAGTTCTACAAAGGATGCGGTCAGCTCCCAGTGGCTGAAGATATTTGAAAATGTCTTTGGCGACTATGATCAGCAGGTGGAATTGTGGACTGGGTTGGCAAATGGACTGTATGATATTTTTGCAACCCCACTCAGTGATATAGCAGACCTGTTTGGAGACGCTTTCCAGTCTACCCCTATCGGAACTATCGAAGACAGTCTTTCTGACTGTGGAGTCGAAGTAGATGCTTTTAAGGAAAAGCTTACAGAAGTGGCGAAGGCTTCCGGGAAGGTTGACGAGGCTGTTATTGATGAGACGACTGCATCTATCAGTTCTGTTAAAGATCTTCTGAATCTTGATTGGGTCGACAGTTCCATGGTGAGCAGCACGATGGATTACTATTCCAAAGCGCTGGAGACTGGGACAAAGGTTACAAAAGAATTTGTATCTGCTGCCGATCTTGCCGATCGAATGAAAACCGGTGAATTCGGAAATCGGTGGAACTATAAACAGCTTACCAAGAATCTTCAAGAAGCCGGGTATGACATCGCAAATGCACAGGACGTGTTCAAGCTTGCGAAGAAGGACCCGACTGCCAAGATTCGTATGATGGGTGAGCTCACCGAGAAAAATACTGAGTCTCTCGAAAACGCGGCTGCGGCGGCGAAAAACTTTAATCATGAATTCTACGATTCCAATTCCGGACGGACGATTGGACTTGAAGCGATCAAGAACGTTCTTTCCGCCATCGGAGATCGGATCGATATGGTCAAAAAGGCTTGGGGAGATATTTTCCCGAACGCAACAGCAGACAACATTAAAAATGTGATCATCTCTTTCCACAAATGGTCCGAAACTCTCAAAATGGGGGAGGATCAGGGAGATCGAATTTACAATGTTGCGAGCAAGATTTTTGGTGCAATTAAGAAGGGCCTAACTATTATCGGAAAGGTCATTTCTCTTACGAAAACTCTTGTAAAAAGTATAGTCGGGATTGCCAAAGCATTCTTTGCACTGGAACCTGTTCAGGCATTCATCAATGGTGTTAAGAATACTCTTTCTGATGTTTATAACTTTATCAGCGGAAAGATTCTTTCTGCTATTGAGAAATGCCAGGACTTTATTAACAGCCACTTGAATCCGACTACGGGCGAGCTTGGCGATGGACTTAACAGAGTTGGCAATATGTTCCGCAAGATTTCCGACAGGCTTGCACCTCTTTACAAATTTGCAAAGCAGGTTGGCGGGTATGCACTGAATATTCTCAGTCGAATCTGGCAGGCGCTTGCTCCATATGCAAATCTTTTCTATGAGAAACTGATTGTACCGTTCACGACATTTATCGGAGAAGTCATTGACAGCGATGACCCGATCGGGACACTTACTTCCGGAATTGGTAGATTCGTTAAGAAAGCATCCAATGGCCTTAACAATCTGATTCGAAAGATCAGGAATTTCAGTCTGAAGGATCTTCTGTCGAATGCTAACTCGAAATTTCAGGATACGCTTGACAAGTTTCCAGCGCTCCGAAATGCTTTCGAAAATCTCCAGACAGCTGCCGATAACCTGAAAGATCATCTGGACTTTGGCAAAGTCCTTGCGATTTTCACAGGAGTCTCGCTTGTTGTGGGTATCAGCAAATTTTCTGCTGCACTTACTGACCTTTCCGGCGCCGCCGGTCAGGTGAAAAAGACACTTTCTACTATCAATAACATCATCAACGTCAAGTTCGGTAATAGCTTTGCTTCGAATGCAAAGGCGATCGCAGGAGCTGTCGTAGCAATTGCGACTTCCCTGTTCCTGCTATCTGCGGTACCAAAGGAAGACCTGATCAACGCGACTACGCAGATCGGTTCTCTGATGGTGCTGCTCGGCGTTCTTGCTGGCGTTATGACGTATGTTTCCACGAAGCTTACGAATAAGCAGAGAAAGAGTTTGGCGGGTCTTGTAAAGCCTCTGCTTGGGCTCAGTGCAGCGATGCTGATTCTCAGCGTTGCCGCTAAGAACGCATCTACTGCCATTGGCGCAGGCGAAAATGTCTGGAAACGGGTTGGCGCAATTCTTGCGTTGATCGGTGGCCTTGGTCTTGAACTTATCGGCATGTCGGCCCTGCTTGGCGCAGTCGGTGGAAAAGTCACAGTTGCTGCGGTTGTTCTGATGGTAGTTTCTCTTGCGATCATGAAACTTGCACAGGCAGTAAAGCTTCTTGAGAACATCAATCTTTCGGATGACGCAATCAAGCTCGCATGGATTGTCGGTGTGATCATGGTCATTGGTATTCTGGCCTCTGCTGTAACAAAGGTTGGTAAGGGCTTGAGCGGTTTCGCAAATGCTGGAATTGGTATCCTTGCATTTGTGGCTTCCATTTATATTCTGACACTTGCAATTGAGAAGATTTCCTCTGAAGGAATGAAGCCAACTTGGGAAAAATTTGGGAATTCCATCGGAACTATTATTCCGGTCCTTCTTGTTCTTGCAGGGATTACTACTGTTCTGGTAATCGTGGGGAAGCGCATGAAAGGTACGGCAAAGGCGGTTGCTAAGATATCCATCGGAGTTCTTGCAATGGTTGGTGCCATGTATTTCATGTTGGTGCTGTTCAAGAAGCTATCCGAATTCTCGGATGTCGACAGTTACGTAGCAGGAATCATCGGTGTTGCCGTTCTTGGCATCCTTGTAATGGGCATGATGTCTGCACTTGGCACTGCTGCTCAGAAAGCAGACGGCGGTAAGGGTGTGCTAAAGCTTGTTGCGGGTGTGGTGATTATGACCGCGGCTATCGGTGTGCTGATGCTGCTGTTCAAGGCCATGGCGGCACTGACGAAAGGTATGGCCCCGCTGGATGTTTTAACGATAGAAGGATATTTGCTAGGGCTGGCGGCGATCCTTGGAGGACTCGTCATTGCGGTAGGCTATGCAGCAAAGCTTGGCGGCGGTAAGGGCCTTGGTATTCTTGTTGGTGCTATTACCGGTATTACTGTACTTGCACTGATGTTGATCGCTTTGACGAGCTTTAGTTGGGAGCAGATATGGCCCGCTATGGTTGCCATTCTCGCATGCGCTGTTGCACTCGGCATTGTTATGGTTGCTGTTGGTAAAGCAGTTCAATCTGCTACAGCGAGTAAAAGTGGTTCAGCTGGTCTGTTTGCGGCGATGGGCATCCTTATTGCCGTGGGAGCCTCTTTGGCAATTCTTTCAACAAGACCGTGGTATCAGATGATTGCTCCGACTGTAGCTATGGGCGCAGTTATTCTTGCCACCGCGAAAGCAATAGAAATTCTTGGTAATGCAAAGTCCAATCTCGGTAATGTATTTGCGGCCGTTGTAGTTCTCGCTGCTGTTTTCGCTGGTCTATATTTAATCATTCCGCAAATTGAGGCCCTTGCTAAGGTTGACACGATGAGTCTACTCGGGAACATGGTTATCCTTGTTGTTGCCATAGGTCTTCTTGTTGCTGGATTAGGCTTTCTTGCAAGTATTGCGGCTGGTATTCCTACCATGAGTGTCGCTCTATTGGCAGTCGCTGCTGTCCTTGTTGGAATCGCAGCGGTTGTCGGGGTCTTTGCAGCGGCTATGTACTACCTGCAAAGTGTTAACTGGACGGCCATTGCGACCGGACTCATGCAGGTTGCTGAACCGATGATCCAGCTCGGAACAGCTGGACTTATGCTTATTATTGCTGCGGTAGGCGTGGCGTTGATTGCAGCTGCAATCTGGGTACTTGGTCTTGCATGCGGCAGTTCTGCCGATGGAATTGTTCTGTTTAACGTTGCTCTAATCGGTCTTGGTAACACGCTGTCGGCTATCGGCAATGCATTCCAGAACGCGAATGGTAATCTGCTTTCCGGTCTTGCAAACCTGAGAGACGAATTTTCGACATCTGCTGAATCTACCGCAGAATCCGCGAAGATGCTCTGGCAGTCCATTGCGGATAGTGGAAGTGGTCAAAATGCAGGTGCGGCATTTGACGGAGTTGTTGAAGTATCAGGCGAGAAGGGTGCACAGAGTGGAACTAACTATGCCACAGAGTTCAACAGCACGGCTTCTGAGGAAATTGCGAACGGCAGTACCCTTGATGGAATCAATGATAATGCTGAAACGAAGGGCACTGAAGGTGGTCAGGCTTACAGTCAAGCGTATAATGAAAATGCGCAGATTGAAATCGACAACGAAGAGCCTCTTGCGGAAGCTACCGAAGATTCCGGAACCGCAGGCGGGGAAGCCGGTAAAGCATGGTATGATAATTTCGGTTTCAATCTGGAAGAAGGCATGAAGAAACTTCCTGGAAATGTTCAGGATATGATCAAGAAGTATGCGCCGGAAGGCGGTCTTGATATCTCCAGTCTTTTAGGCGGAAATTCTATGATGCCGGATCTTGATTTCAGTGGAACCGACCCGGAGGAGATCAAGGATAAAATTTCTGCCTTCGCCGGGAATATGGTGGATACGGAAGGGTTCAGTAACGCCGGTCAAGAGAATACAAAGGCATTTGTATCCGGACTAGTTGCTTATCTCGGAAGCGGGGAAGCAAGCGAGGCTGCATCTTCTGCGATCATATCCTGGCTTCAGGAGAATATGACAGCAGATGGACTCGCGTCAGTCGGTACTGATGTCGGAAACAATGTTGTCACTGAGGCAAATACGGCGCTGGAAAATTCTTCTGATACCACAAGCACTTCCATATGGAAAATGCTTAGTACCGCAGTTGGCAAAGTTGACTGGGCTTCTATTGGAGATCTGGTTTCTGGAAACTTCATTAGTTCGATGGGAACTTCCTTCCTGAAGAGTCAAGGAGCAAGCGAAGCGACCCTTTCCGGAAACTTTACCCCATTGTTCACCCAAATCGCTGAAACTACTGATTTGTCTGAGTCCGCTGATACATTCGTGACGAACTTTATCGGTAAAATTTTGAATGGATTAACTTCTATCAGTAACCTCCATGAACTCAATAAGGCCGGCGTAAGCATGGGCAATGAGGTTAATTCCGGAGGTGGGAGCGTCAGTACGGATTCCACTGGATCTTACTGGGGCAAAGGACTTGCTAATGGCGTCTGGGGTTGGTCTCAGGAGATCTGGCAGAAGGGCTATGACCTTGCCAAGAAACTGATAAATGGTACCAAGACAGGCATTGATTCCAATTCACCATCGAAGGAAGCCTATAAACTTGGCGAATACTTTGATATGGGTCTCATGAATGCCGTTGTTGCTGGTTACGATGAGGTCGAGAACGTGGCTTATGTTCTCGGCACTCGTGCGTGTGATGGACTGAATGACGGAATTCAAAATGGGATTGAAGGCGGCATTACTCCCGTTCTCGACATGAGTGACGTGACGGATACTCTCAGTGATTTCGATGGAACTTACCGGCCGGTGATCAAGCCAACACTTGATATGTCTGATGTGGACCCTGCGCTCAGCAACATGAATGCAGTTGCCGCATACATGGGCAATCGTGGAGGTTCGGATGGAGCCGGTGCTGAGAACCCAAGCCCGACGTCTTTCAATTTCACGCAGAACAACTATTCTCCCAAGGCGCTGTCCCGTATTGATATTTACAGGCAGACACGAAATCAATTCTCTACAGTAAAGGATATGATCAAAGCATGATAAAGACGGTAAAGGTCACGAATTATCGTGGCGAGATTCTTACTCTGGATTTAGCCAATCCATATGATTCGGGCCTTGCCGTCACTGATATTGATGGTATTGGTCCGGAAAAAGCAACAATTAACACGGTGGAAATTGCGACAAACGATGGTTCCATGTTTAATTCCGCCCGGATCGAGTCCAGAAATATTGTATTATCGCTTCGATTTGTCGGAACAAATATTGAGGAATGTCGACGGCTTACTTACAAATTCTTTCCTCTGAAGAAAACCCTGACGTTTGAGGTCATTACCGACGAGCGGCAGGCAGCCATCACGGGTTATGTGGAATCCAACGAACCGGACATTTTCTCGAAAACGGAGAGCACAAAGATTTCCATCGTTTGCCCTGATCCATACTTCAAATCCAGCCCGAATTCCAATGTTACGGTTGTGTTCTATGGTGAAGAACCGTTGTTTGAGTTTCCATTTGAAAACGAGGGGGACGAGCCTCAGCTTGAACTTGGTCAGATTAACCGGGTTACGGAGGCAAACGTCCCCTATGACGGCGATTCCGAAGTTGGAGCAATCTTTACGGTTCATGCACTCGGACCTGCCAAGAATGTCCGGATCGACAACCTTGACACGAGAGAGTATATGATCATTAACATCGATCTGGAGACTGGCGATGATCTGGTTATCAGTACGGTGACTGGAAGCAAGTCCATTCGGAGGTTACGAAACGGTGCGTATACGAATGTTCTCAACGCTCTTGACCGGAAATCCAGCTGGTTCAAGTTGGCAAATGGCGATAATGCGTTCGCTTATCAGGCAGAAGAGGGTCTGACGAATCTTCGGTTCGATGTGTCCCATACAATTCTCTATGAGGGTATTTAAATGTTCGCATATGTACTGAATACGAATTTCGAAGCGGTAGGTCTGGTGGATTCCTTTAAGTCATTTATCTGGACGGACCGCTATCAGGAGTGCGGCGACTTCGAGATCATGACATTTCCCGAGAAAAGCGTCATGGATGTGATGAAGAAGGATTATTATCTTGTAAATCCTTCTTCCAACCATACCATGATCATTGAGGGGCGTGAGGTTGATACTGATATCGATGATGGCGATTACTTCATTGTAACCGGACGGTCTCTGGAATCCATCCTGAAAAGACGGGTTGTATGGACGCAGACATCACTCAATGGAAATCTTCAAAATGGGATCAAACAGCTGTTGACAGACGCATTCATTTCGCCGACGGTTGCTGAACGAAAGGTACCCAATTTCGTTTTCAAGGAATCCACAGACACCAGAATTACGAAACTTACCATGGAAGCGCAGTATACCGGAGACGATCTCTATGAAGTCATTACGGGTCTGTGTGTTGCAAATGATATCGGATTCCGGATTACGCTTGATTCGAGCAATAACTTTGTGTTCGAGCTCTACAAGGGCGATGATCGGGGTTATAACCAATCCGAGAATCCTTATGTCATATTCAGTCCGAATTTTGACAATATTATTGACAGTCAGTATGCAGAGACTTCCAAGGAATACAAGAATGTTGCGCTTGTCGGTGGCGAAGGTGAAGGCCCAGAACGGAAGTACACCACGGTTGGGACGACTTCCGGTCTGTTGCGGAGAGAAATTTTCACGGATGCACGAGATGCGTCCTCCGAAAAGGAAGATGGCACTACGCTTACCACTGAGGAATACAACAATATATTAACTGCAAGAGGCCAAAAGGATCTTGACGCCAACAAGTACGCCAAGACTTTTGAGGGTGAAGTGGATGCTACACAGGGATTTGTGTATGGTACAGACTTCTATCTTGGCGATATTGTGCAGGTAGAAAATGAATATGGGATGGAAGGACCGTCTCTTGTGTCTGAGATCATCTGGTCTGAGGACTCAGACGGTTACAAGTGTTATCCTACATTTGTGGCCCAAAATGAAGAATGAAGATAATTAGGAGGGAGAAAGCAGTTGAGTATCAGTTATGGATTCTATAACTCGGTCAACCACGACCGAAAGTACAACGCCGAGCAGATCGGTTCCGTGCTTGACGGTGTGATCACGGATGGCGTGTACCACTCGATCGGTGACATCTTTTCTGTAACACCCGGCACAGGAATGAGCGTTAATGTTGCATCAGGAAGAGCGTGGTTCAATCATACGTGGACCCTGAACGATGCAATGATCATTGTCGGGTTGAGTGAGGCCCATCAGGTCTATGACCGGATTGATGCAATTATCCTGAAGGTCGATACGGGAAACCGAACGAACAGTATTATTGCAAAAGCCGGTACGCCCTCCAGCTCTCCGTCAAAACCTACGCTTACTTCCGATGAGCATCCGCTGGCATATGTTACGGTCAAACATGGCGTTACAGCAATTACAGCTGCTAATATTCAGTTTGTTGTCGGAACATCTGAGTGCCCATTTGTTGCCGGAGTTCAAAATGGGGTCAATATCGACGTATTGGTTGCGAACTGGAAGACGCAGTTTGATGAGTTGTTTGTCCAGTTGGAGAAACAGATTTCTCAGGCCGTCTCCGGAACATTGATTGATGGGTCTGTTACCTATGAAAAGCTTGCTTCGGATGCTGTCAGGCGGAGATTTGAATCCGTGATTGTCGAAGCCTCCAGCTTTGTAAGCGACAGTACATACGCAAATTATCCGTATCGGGCAAGCGTGACTCTTGCAGGCGTTACGGAAGATATGATTCCGGATGTGGCATTCTCCATTGCGTCCATGACCAATGCAGATCTGGCGCCCATTGCACAGTGCTATAATGGCGGCATTTTTATTTATGCCTCTGCGGTTCCTACCGGCAATGTTGAACTTAACTCCGTTGTCTGCTGGAGGTGACATGAATGGCTATCGGAAGAACAAATGCCGGTAATGGCGGCGGTGGAGCTGGCGGAACGCTGGTTGTTACCGCCCCTGTCGGTTCCAGCATTCGGGTTGTTAAAGGGAATATTACCAGAACAAAGACGATCGGGTCCAGTGGCACGGCTATCTTCAATGGTCTGGAGGGCGGTACGTGGGCAGTTACGGCGACCCTTAACGGTCAGACTGCAACAAAAAATGTAACCATCACGACAAGTTATAGTGTTACACTAGCGTATTTTGCCTCGACGATCAATGTTACGTATCCTGCCGGGTCAACTTGCACGATTACGCTTGGCTCTACGGTTTATAATGCACCAAACACAAGTGGTTCATGGAGCTGTGTCGTCAACGCGACTGGAACGTATACTGTAAAGTGTACAAATGGTTCGCAGACGGCTACAAGAACCGCGACTATTACCGCTACCGGGCAAAGTGTCAGTGTTGCATTGACATATGAATACTATATTGTAAATGGCAGCGGAAATGTCGATTACACCGGCGGATGGAAGCTACTGGCTTATGGAAGTGTATGCGCTGCTAATAAAAATAACATTAAAATGTACACCGAAAGCGGATGGGGAGGTGTTCAGGCATACTCCACTTCCCAGGTAGATCTATCGAAGTTCTCCAAACTATATATCAATGTGAGTGCATATAATGATGCTCGTCCTGAAGCGGCATTTGGTGTTAGTGCGAGCAAACCTAATCATATTATGTGGAATGGCAAGAATTTCGATGACGACTCAACAGATCATGATTTTACCAACAAGGCAAACTGTGCTGCTACAGTAGCCATTACATCTACCGGAGTCAAGATGATTGATATTTCCAGTCTTTCTGGTTACTTCTATATCTGGACTGGTGAGGATGGTGCAACGTGGGACGGTTCAGGTTTCACTATCGATAAGGTCTGGCTATCCAACTAAGGTGGTGCTGTGAATGAGTGTAAATAAGGTTGTATACAATGGGAAGACTCTCGTTGATATGACTGGTGCTACAGCTACCGCCGAACAGATATTGTCCGGTTACACTGCATATGGCAAGAGCGGCGCGATACTGACCGGAATAGCGAATAGCGATAGACTGAATTTTCGTATTTTTGGCGGTGAAACTGCCCCATCAAGTCCAAAATGGAATGATATTTGGGTAAAAACCAGTTTGGCTATTCCAAATGGCAGTGTCTTCTTCAATGAATACATTAGTACGTTCTGGCTTGGTGTTTCAAATGGCGGTCTGTACATTCCAATGGTTGCATCAAATTCTGGTCTCACAAAAACAACTGGTATGAATTGTGTTGTGGGAACTGGATATTTGGCAGAGTTTAATGTGAACCTAATAGGATGCCAGCAGAAAGTAGATGGCAAATGGGTTGGTCGAAATGCTTATATTTACCATAACGGATGGGTGCAGTTTGCAACAGCTGAATATTATATAACAAATTCAGGAGGAACCGCAAACTATACTGGCGGATGGACCGGACTAGGAAATGTTACTACCATCGGTTCTGATATTCAATGCTATGTCGACTATTCGTGGGCCGGTTGCCAAGCTTTCACAAATGGCAGTTTCGATGTTACGAACTATTCGAAACTATACGTGAATATCAGTTCCGTAGCTTCACTGCGAGATCAAGCAAGTTTTGGACTAAATGCCAGTAAACCTAATTCTGTGATGTGGAATGATAGTTTTACGAACAAAAATAATTGCGCCGTGATTCAATCTATTACTTCCGCTGGGGCTAAGGTGATTGATATTTCCAGTCTATCCGGCAACTATTATTTCTGGTGCGGTCAGAATGGTACTGGCTGGGCGGGGAAAAGCGGCTTCACCATTGACAAAATCTGGCTTGCATAGGAGGTTGAAAGGTGAAAATTTATATTGATTCCGAGTTCTGCTGCCATGCAGCCAGTGGCGACGGACTCAGAGAAGTTGAGAGCTCTTTCTTCAATGACAAGTGCCTTGAGTTTATCGAAGGTTACCGTTATATTCCGGAGGGAGAGACCTGGACCCGTGGAGATGGGGTCACATTTACCGGAGAGATGGTTGCACCGATTCGAGATTATGCGATTCTTTCCAACATTCAGTCTGCTGTAGACCGAGTGTCTGCTGAACTGGATGAATCCTACCGTCAGGGGGTGAACAGTCTATGACACATGAAGACCGTAAGCATGCCATGTATGAACAGGGCAGGGCGAATGCACAGAGCCTACAGAGCAAAGCACCAAAAATGAACGGTACGGAACTGTACGCGGCTGACCGGGATATCCCTGGTTTTACAGCCGCCCTTGCCGTCAAGAACATGCTGAAACGTACAGCCGGGTTTATTTGCCTGTCCCCAGCAGGTCGTGTAGTCCGACTTTTACAGCCCTATGACAGCACCATCTATACACAAGTACCAGAGGAGTTGCCCGCTCAGTGGGGCTTTGTGTGGAGTACAGACCCAGCCAAAGCGTTGCCCTTTGTTGCTCTGTCAACCAGCCCATACAATAAAGGCGACTGCTGCACTGATGGCGGTAAAGTGTACCGTTCCACGCTGGACAATAATGTATGGGCACCGTCTGCATATTCTCAGGGTTGGGAAGAAGTGATCTATGAAAATTAAAGCTATAAATGCCGATAGCACGGTCTATGATGACGGAGGCTCATGATTCAAAATGAGGGTAAAAAAGAAACGCAATAATAAGAAGATTCCCACCAGTAAAATTCTGCTGGCAGGAACTTTTCTTATTTCCATTGAGATACTTGTGTTCTGTGAAGTGGCATATTTCTTCAATCCTGATGCAACGATTCTGATCGCCCTTCTCAGTGTACCTGTATCCATCGTACCCGTTGCGCTGGGCTATTTGAAGAAGTCCTGCGCTGAAAATACATCCGGTGGAATTGTTTACGAGACGGCTATGTCTGGACGGAGCGAGGAAACCGGAATCGGCGATTAAGGAGGAAATTTTATGAACATTCTTACTGGCATTAACAACGTTCTGATGCTCATTAATGACCACTGGACGGAAATCACGATCGCGATTGGCCTGATTCTGCTCCTTTACAAGAAGGTAAAGACTTATCTTGCTAAGTCCAAGGAAGAGAAGATGGAGATTGCCCTGAAACAGGCGAAGGAGATCATTCTCGACCGGGTGACTGCTGCCGAGATTGATTATGCTGAGTGGAAGAAGGCTGGTGCTATCAAGCGTGCCCAGGTGCTTGATGAGATCTTTACCACCTACCCCATCCTTGGCAAGATCACAAATCAGGAAGAAGTCATTAAGAAGCTCGATGAGTATATCGACGAAGCTCTGGCAACTCTGAGGGAAGTAATTGAGACCAATACGACCAAGCCTGATACGCCCAAGTCTGACGATTCGGAGGAATAAGTAATGACGATCAAACAGGTTCAACTGCTGCTCGTTTACCTTGGATATGATCCGGGTAAGATTGACGGTTTCTTTGGTGTAAATACCAAGGCTGCCGTTCGGGAATTCCAGTTAAATGCAAAAATTGGTGTAGATGGCATTCCAGGACCTGTTACATATGCTGCGCTCAAGAAGGCTGTTGCGAATGACGATTTCAAGTCGAAGCACGTCACTGTGCCTGTACCTTCTACCGGAAGCTCAAAGACATTTACACCTAGGTTTAGCAGGCCCGAAGCAGGTAATCCATATTACAACACTAGAGCCAAAGGCGGTTATTCTGATGCAATCACTGGAAAGCCTCAGGATGCCGGGTGCAATGTTCTTTGCAATTGTGTTGGATACGCCTATGGTCGATTTAATGAAATCGCCAAGGCCGGCTCCTGCAAGTATCTACGTCCTGTCAATGCCGAGAATTTTATTCAAAATAGGGGAAATCTCTCCTATGGACAGGAGCCAAAACTTGGAGGATGCATGGTCTGGCGGAAGGGATTGACTCTATCCGGTTCCGATGGCGCTGGGCATGTGGCGATTGTCGAGAAGATCAATGCAGACGGTTCCATTGTTACCAGTGAATCCGGTTGGGGTGGGCCTGTTTTCTACACAAAAACCCGTACCAAAGGAAATGGCAACTGGGGAGCCGGCGGGGCATACACTTATCTTGGCTGCATTTACCAGCCTTGATATAGATCGGTAAGTAACAAGTGGTTTATGCGAAAGGAGAAATGTTTATGGACAACTATTATCCGCAAATGCAGTCCTATGGCAGAAAACCCGACCATCCGCGATACGATCTTTGCTTCGTGAAGGGCAGAAAAGGGGCACTTGAATTTGAGATGGGTCCGAACAGCCGAGCCCTTTTGCCGGATGCGGATGAACCTGTTGTGTGGTTCGTCTGCACTGATGAGCTTGGCCGCAAATCGACATGCATTGATTATGACATGATCGCGAGAAAGCACGAACCCGAACCGACCACACAGGAACTCAAAGATACAATTGCTAAACTTACCGCTAAAATCAGTAATTTGGAGGTGCAGTTAGGTGTCGAATCCTCTGATGACCAATAATGGTGGCCCTGGTGCATGGCTTGGAGGCGGTCAACAGACCACTCAACAGGCTCCTGTTGTAAGTTCTGAACTCAAGAAACTTTACAGCATGTATCAGGCAAGCACAAATCCTCAAGGCTTTATGAAGCAAGTAATGTCTGCCAATCCGACGTTGGAAGCAATGTCGCACAAAGGCAGCATGAAAGACCAGTTCTACGCTGAATGCCAGAGGCGTGGAATAGACCCCGATACATTTCTGGCACAGGTGGGGCAGGGCTTAAAGTAAGATAGAGGCTCTGCCGTCCTCCATTTCTATATTCGGTCTTCGAAGACGAGCGTACGGCGTCTTTGCGGATAAAATATTTTTAGGAGGAAATACTTATGGGTATCACCAACGACAACTGCGGATTCGATGATGGGCTGTGGCTGTTTGCCATTCTGGCACTGCTCGGGTTCGGAGGAAATGGAATGTTCGGTAATGGTAATCGGGTGGGCGAAGCTTATGCCACTCAGGCGGATATTCAGAGAGCGGTTGATCTGAATTCCATTCAGAAGGGTCAGTCCGACATCGAGAGAGCGATCACCACTGCAACCAGTGGCGTTGTTGGCGCGGTGAAGGACGGGAACTATAATATGCTTGGTGAAGTCAGAGACCTCCAGACCGAAGTCAACCGTGGCTTTACCAATATGCAGAACTGCTGCTGCGAGATCAAGCAGGGACTCATGGAGAATAGATATCTCGCTGAGCGGAACACGAAGGATATTGTCAGTGCTATTCGCGAGGAAGGCAACGCGACTCGGACTATGCTTATGCAGAACGAGAACACTCGCTTGCGTGATGAACTGATTAACGTTCGTGGCGAACGCGATGATCTGCGGCAGAGTCAGTACATGCTGGGGCAGATGGGACGTTGGGTTGGCAATCCTCCTTGTCCGGTCCCTTGCGGAATGCAGAGTAACTAAATTCAAAATGGGGGAGGGCTCCGGCTCTTCTCCGATTTATTTCTGAAGGAGGTTAATGACAATGGGCTGCAATTCATACGGTTCCTGCGGAAATCAGAAGTCAACTGCAAGATTTTACAACCAGACGGTACAGACATTCGCCGCCAATGCGACTACGACGATTGCTGTCAATGCTAATCAGGTAGTTCTTGACGGAGATGCTATTGTTCCGTCGCTGAACAGTTACAGAATCGATAAGACTGGGCTTTACAGAGTCTCTCTTGATCTTACGCTCCTTGGGACGACTGCCGGTAATGTTGCCATTGAGATGCTTCTTGATGGGGTTGCCATGCCGTGTGCTACCAAGCTCGTAACTCTTGTTGCGGACACTTATACGCCGGTACATATCGAAACCGATGTTCAGTTCGAACAGGTTTGCCGTTGCCAGACCAAAACCTCACACACAATCAGCTTTGTCATCGTAAGTGCTACTGGAGCTGGCAGTGTGACGAGTGTTTGCAGCGGTGTAGCTAAACGTTAACGAAGGGGTGCTTTGAGAAATGCTCACATGCGAATATTTCAAGCACGAAATCGATGAAATTCTTGAACGGGACGAACTGGACAAGACATCACTTGATGTTCTGACTAAACTTCTCGTTGCCAAACATTTCATCGGGATTGAGATGTCGGAATTTACCGAGGAAATGGCGAACATGTGGGTTTCTCACATGGAGAACGCTGACGGTACGATGGGTGCCCATTGGACACTTGATGCGACGACTGCGATTCGTGATAAGCTTGGATACCAGAAAATTTGCAAATACAAGTTCTGGGCGGTAATGAACTCGCTTTACTCTGATTATGGAAAGAGTCTTAGCAAAACCAACATTACCCCTGAAATCTATGGCGAGCTCACGAGAGACTGGATCGAAGATGCTGATGCTGTTAAGGATAAAGCCGCTGCATATTACACCTACGTGGTTGATCACGATTAAGGAGTGAATGCAGATGGGCGAACAGCAACTGATTACTTTGATCGTCGCATTGTTCGCGTCAACTGGATTTTGGACATTCGTCAAAGCGATTTACGAACATTGGTGCGAGAAAAAGAAAGAAGATAAAAATCAGGTCAGTTATGATCTCGTGAAGGATTTGCAAACGGCAATAATTGGTGTTATGCACACTATGATATTTTCGCTTGGCAATGAATACGTGAGAAAAGGGTCGATCACATTCGATGAATATGACAATTTTATGGTGCTCTATAAACCATACGAGAAGCTCGGAGGCAACGGCACAGGTAAAAAGCTCAAGAAAGAAATCGAGAAAATACCAGTGATTGACCATCAACCTGAAGTCTGATATATGCGGGTCGTCCAACAGGAACTATGAGGTGTAAACGCAAGAAGACTTCCTTCAATTATGACTATTCGTACACTACTCATACACTGTTGGACGATTTACCGCATTATAGCTTGATATTTTTACATGATAAACACCTGCAATACATGCCGAACCACTAATATTCGACATAAAAAGTGCTGAGATTAACGTATGAACCAAAGGAAATACGAACTTTTAGACTTGGTTTGATTCTTTGAAGATTCACCCATTCATACATTGTTCGTACATTCTACAGTTCATTTTATTTTTTCAAGTTCTGTCCTAAGCCACTCAATCGATCTGTCTGTATATGTCTCTTCGGTGAGGTCTTCTATAGCGTGGCCGACAAGGCGTTTGAGTGCATATTCGTCTACGCCTGCTTCTTTTGCCATGGTCACGAACTGCTTTCTGCAATCGTGTGGTGTATGGCTCGGGTCGAGTCCGTATTTTTCAATAGCAACTTTAAAATACTTATTATATCCACTATATCCAAGCGAGTGTTCCTTTTTATATCTGCTTGGAAACAGCCATTCGCTATCTCCGGATCGCTCTATGAAATAGCGAAGAAATGTTTGAACTCTTGGATGAACAGGCACGATTCGGTTTCTACCAGCTTTGGTCTTCATACCGAATGTTATTGTCATATCGTCCAGATTTATATTTTCCTTTTTAAGCAAAATCATCTCACTGGGTCTCCAACCCATGTAGCATTGAAAAAGTATTATTTTTACGTAAAACTCATTTTCCTCAACCTTCCAAAGAGTTTCTATTTCCTCTTTTGTAAAACTCTTATGATGAACTCGATTCTCTTCGATATCCGTTGTTACTTCTCTGGCATAGTTTCTTGTCATTAAATCATATTTGACACCCCAGTCACACAATTGGTTCAAAGTGCTTTTAATGAGCTTTTGGGTCGATGGTGTGGCTGCTATTTTTTCGTCGTCAACTGTTTTATATGGGTTGTCAAAAAGAATTCTGATGTGCCTGGAACGAATAGCTTGGACATCAATATTATGAATTTGTTCGCAATAGGCCCAGGCATACTTTATATTTTTAAGACTTCGTTGGTTATCGACCTTATGATCTGCCAGCCAGTCATTGAACATTTCATCCATTGTGATGGATCGTGCTATGTTATAAGGGTCTTTGTTATATTCCGATAGAGCTTCATACGCTGCGTTATACGTGGGGAAGTATGCCACAGGTTTCAGAAGCTTTGCAATCGGCCGTCCGAGGTCATCTTTCCCAACTGTAATCATGACACGATATGGATTCCGAAGGTTGCGCCCTGATATTTTTGTTATCTGTCCAAAGCCATTTGGCAAACGTGTTTTTGATGTTCTTTTCTTTGACTTTGATATTTTAGGTGCATTCAACGGAAAACCGCAATTCGGACAGGTGTATGCTTTATCACTTACGGAATGTTTGCATTCAGGGCATGTTTTTAACATAGAATAAAAACCTCCACCGTAAAAATTCGAAATCCATAATAAAAACATTCTACACATATTTCGCAAAAATTTCAATTCCTATAATGAACAAAATTTAAGGAGTTGTTTTATATGACTTATAAACAGATCGAAACGAGCAGAGAAATCCGGCAATGGATTGGCCTTGCAATGGCATCCGCCGCAGCGGTGGTAGGACTTGCGCAGACGTATCCTGAGCTAAACGTAAAGCTCAAGAAATTTGGAAACGAGATGAAAAACAAAACTATTAAACTGTTCAAGAAGGAGCGTTGAAAATGAAATCGTTACTTGGTGGAATTGGAAAGGCAATCAAATTTATATTTGGTACGATCGCAATCGTAGGATTGTTTGGTCTGCTGATTGGAATGTTGATTGGCGTAGCAATTTAACAAAAGTGACGGGGCATTACAAACGCTCCGTCTTTTTTTTCTGCCCTCGCAAAAATTTCCATTCATATAATGAGATGTGATGAACATCTTGCAATAATTATTTTTGGAGGTTTTATTATGGAAAACAATGAAATGATTAATGACGAGGAACTGAACGATGTCGAGGTTGTCGATACCGACGAGGTTTGCGAGCAGGAAGACTCCGAAGTCAGCGAAGGCGGACTCTATGGGCTCTCGTTCGCATTGGGTTCTGTTGCAACCCTTCTTGTGATCAAGGGAATCAAGAAGGTTATCAACAGTGATCCGGTGCAGAACAAGATCGCCGACGTGAAAGCAAAGATGGCTGAACGGAAGGAGGCAAGGGCAGCAGCCAAGGCGGCAAAGAAGCTGAAGGTCGTCGATGGAGAAGTCGTTAAGAAGGACAATTCCGAAGAAGCCAAGGAAAAGGTTAGCGGCAAGTAATCATTGGACTCAAAGAGAGATCTTTTTACAAGGTCTCTCTTTTTGTTTTCTTCCACCAGAGTTCGACAACATCCGATCTCAGAATTGTGTATAGTGTACTTGAAAGGAGGATAAGTATGGCTTATCAAAATGGGAGTGCAAGATCAGTTCCAATCAGAGTTGTCGCACAGGTTTACGGTAAGGACCCGGCTTGGGTCAGAAAGGGGATCATTGAAGGGTGGCTTCCAATTGGAATCGCTACCCGTGACGGAAAACAGATACACAGTATTTCCGAGCAAAATTCTAAGCGCAGAATCAATTACTACGTCTCGCCAAAACTTTTATACGAACAAACTGGATTTCTTTGGAGGTATGAACGATTATGAAAAATCAGCAGAGAGCAGAACTGAGCAAAAAGAACCCCTGGTATATTCCCAAGGAAAAATATTATGAGATGCTGTACTTCTCCCGTCAGTATCCCACCATGCGTGAGGAGCTGCGTGATCTGAGAAAGTCCTATCCTACAATCAATATGGACGAGCATGTTACGAATTCTGATACACCCACTCCTACAGAGAAAGCAGCAGCAAGATGCATTGAGCTTCGGAAGAAGATGGAACTCATCGAGGAAACTGCAAAGGAAGCCGGTGGTGATATCGCCCGGTGGCTTCTGATCGGTGTTACGACTACCCGTTCGTATGAGTATCTGGCGCTCAAGATGGATATGCCTTTGTGCCGGAGCTCTTATTACGAACGGTACAGAAAATATTTCTATCTTCTGGCGCAAAAGCGTTGACATGGACAGTATAACCGTCATATAATATAAGAAAAAGGAGGACGAAACACATGGAACTGAAAGAGTTTTGCTGCCCTAATTGCAAAGCACCTCTGACTCCGGTTAAAGATGCAAGGTATATGTACTGTCAGTATTGTGGAACGAGGATCGTTATCGATGATATTGACTATTATCGGGAGGATTCTAAAACTGAGCGAAAAAAGATACAGACGGAAGCTGATATCCAAAAACATGCAATCGATAGTGAAACAAAAAAGCATGGGCAAGAAATGCATCATGAAACGATCATGGCTATTCTTTCATTCTTAGTACTTGCTCTGTTCTTGCTATTCTGCATATTCACTGAAGTTCATTGAAGTCTACCACTCACACCACCATTTCGTCCTCTATAATTTTATTATAGCCCGCTAAGAGAAATCTTGGCGGGATTTTCTTTCGCAAAAAATACATCCCACTTAATGAAATCAGTGAAAGGAGATTTCGTTATGGAAAATAATATTCCGAGTATGATTGACGAGGCAATCGAGGAGGCTATCAAACAGCTCAAACTGTTGAACAAGGGCTCCCCAGAGTACAATCAGATGGTGACAAACATCACCAAACTCAATGAGCAAAGGCTCAAAGAAGCAGAGCTTGACGCAACTGCAAATTCAAAGGCAATGGATCGTGCCATCGAAGATGAAAAGATGGAGCACGAGAAAGCGCTGAAGGAAGAGGAGACGCGTCAGACAAAACTGAAAGGATACTTTGATCTTGGGAAAAGTGTGCTGTCCCTCGTTGGTACGATCGGGGTTAGTCTGGCAATTATGACATTTGAGCAGACGGCACCTCTGGTCTCGAAAGCATTCGCGTTTATTCCCAAACCGAAATTCTAACTGAGAAAAAGAGGCTGCGTGATTTTTACACGTGGTCTCTTTTATTTCCGGAGGATTTTCTCATGCGTTATCATCACATAACTAGCCGTATCACATCATTTATAACCGCTTCAACTTATATTTGCGATCATCCTATCTATCGAAAATGCACACTCTATAAAATCGGAGAGAAAGGTCTCGCTGTAATTCAGCAGAGATACGATCCGAAAACGAAATTTACATGGTGGGCAGATATCGACCAATGGCTGATAGATGAAATCTATTTTCAGTCAAAATTTCAGGATTTTTTCGAAATGAATAGCGATGTGATGAAAGATGGACTCTACCCAACCGTGTCCATTCGGCAGCTGATGTGGAGACTCCGCATGAAACCTCTCCCAAAGGAGCCCTGGGAAACTGTTTTTGACAGATTTCCGATATAGTCGCTTGATTTTCTTTTGCGGTTTCGTTACAATATAACCACCACAAATATAAGGAGGAATCCCTATGTCTAAGAAAATCTATTGCAATGCCTGCGGTTCTGAAATGCGTGTATTTCTGGATGAAGTCATCTGCGATGAGTGTGGTAACTACGGCTGGATCGAAGATGATGGTTCTATTACGCAGATGGACGATGGAGAGTTTCATTCAGATGCTGATGAGAATGCGATAGGCACCAGCGATTATGAGGCGGAATTATATTCCGGAGACTTCTTTGACGAGGACGATGATTAACTCGCAAAAATTTCAGATCTCTTAATGAAGAACAAACACTTTATTAGGAGGTTTATATTATGAAAAAGAAGTTTGGACTGTTCTGGAAGGACTATTGTAACCTGTACATGGCTAGTTTGGGATTCCTGAAGAAACATTGGATCGGAACAATCATATATACTGTGATATTATTCACGGTGTATGTGGCTTGGATCTATTATTCGATGTTCGGGAATCTTGATGTAATTGTCGATTGGTTTAAGGGCACTTTTGGAGCAGTAAAACGATTTTTCAAGAGTAAAGTCCATAAGGCATAATTCTTAAAACGAGAGAGAACTCATTTACGGGTTCTCTCTTATTTTTTTATTTTCGAAAGGAGAACACAATGCGTGTAAACTTGAATAAAATCGGGAAAGCCATTTCAAAGTCTATTCCCCACATTTTCACGACTGCTGGAATTATCTGGTTCGGGATCTCTGTTGGTTCGGCCTATGCTACTGGAAAGAAGATTGCAAAAAGTGATATTTCCATCAAGGATAAGGATGATGTAAAGGAAATCGCCAAGATGGTGCTGCCTACGGTTGGAAGCTTCATGATCGGTGCCGCCTGTGTGATTATGTCAGATGCCTGCAATGCGAGAATCATTCGGGCAACTGATATTGCGTACAGAAAACTTTCCTCCAACTTTGCCGAGTACAAAGCGGCTGTTATTGGCGCATGTGGCGCAGAAGCGAATCAGCTTGCAATGAAAAAAGCCGCAGAGGATCATACCCCAGACAATGCCGAGAAGCTGGAAGCCGGATATTATCATTTCTATGATACATTCTCCAGAAATGATTTTGTCGCAAAGATTGAGGATGTGATTGCGGCTGAGTATGAAGCGAACAGGCAGCTTGCTGAATTCGGCTTTCTGTCAGCCAATGATTGGTACGATCTGATTGGACTGTGTCATGTAGAACTTGGAGACAAGCTTGGATGGGACGTCGGCGAGCTTTCTGACTACTTTGGAGTGTGCTGGCTCGACTTTTCCAACATTGAGCACACCGAAGATGATGGAATGAAGTGGTATTCCATCCACTATTCCTATGACCCGGCTATGGACGGCATTATCGATGATGATGTTGACTGGAATTCGATCAAAGAAATGATCAATCGTTCCGGTCAAAGCATCCTGCCTGAACAAATCTGATTCTCGCAAAAATTACAGTTGTGAAAATGAAGGAGGTGAGCTTCATGTTTAAGAATCTGACGAAAGGAGAACTCGCTGGCGTAATCGGAAGTGCTATTCTGACTGGATTTGCAACGATGCTGTTTAATGCAGTGGAATTGGTAAGTGCAAAGAAGGAGGCACGGGAGATCGCTGCGGGTGATTCCGAAGAAACTGAAGAATGATGTGACCCAAATGCAGAAGGAAGTTATGTGATATTTTCACGTAGCTTCCTTTTTATTTTGCTGAAAGGAGAAAGAAAATGTCGCACATTAAAGCAAGGCTCGAAGAGATTGAGGAAATCATGGATGTATTCAGCGGCGAAGAACTTGCCGATAAACTTCGCGCATCGTATGGATATTCTGACTCCGAGATTTCTGAAATCATTTCGTATTATGGGAGGAACAATCTGTGAAACTTAAGATTTCGCCGAAAGGAATCATTAATGCAACGAACAAATTTATTGGTGCACATGCACATGAGATTCTGGCAGCCGTTGGTATCTCTTCGTTTGTCACAGCAATTATATTTGCTGCTAAGGAAGCTCCCGCTGTGCAGAAAGATATTTGCAAGGCCGAGGAAGAGAAGGGCGAAGAGCTGACGCCCATTGAAGCTATCAAGATTGGTGCCAAGCATTATGCACCTGCTGCTCTTACTGCGGTATGTGGCGCTGCCTGTGTGATTGGTGCTACGGTTCTCGAAAACAGGCGTTTGGCTGCGATGCTCACACTCTGTCAGGTGACGGAAGACAACTTTGCTTCTCTGAAAGAGCATCTTACCGAGTCGATTGGGCCGAAGAAGACTGAGAACATCATTGAAGAAGTAGCAGCCAAGAAGATCGAGAATACTGATGTTGCCGATGAAGATGTCATCAAGACGAAATATGGCGAGAGTATTTTCTATGATCCATGGTCCGGCAGATTCTTCGGTTCCACAAAAGACCGAGTAGAGAGGGCTGTTGCGAACATTAACCTTCGACTGACCGGTTGCGATTTCGTCTATCTGAACGAGTTTTATGATGAACTTGATCTTCCGAATACCAACATGGGCAATTATTCCGGATGGTCGAGCAGACTTGGTGAAAACCTGAACATGAACTGGGGCTATGGTCCGACAAAGGACGGTCGATCCTGTGCGGTTCTTGATTACACAATCTTTGCAGATGGGAACATTCGGAAGATGTGCGGTGTCAGTGAGGTTCTGGTGTAAAGGAGGAACTTATGGCAGACGAAAAGAAGAAGCTCGAACCGGTAATTTCCGGAGGTGCTGAGATCAAGAAGAACACAGATCCCAGTGTTGTCGTTGGAAAGTTTCTGTCTGATGGTATTAAGACGGCGGGGAAATCCATGATCAGTGACGTGCTGTTTCCACAGTGCAAGCAGGCGATTTTCAATGCTCTGATAAATGGATTGAACGTGCTGTTCTGGGGTGCCGGAGGACAGAAAAAGATTGGTTCGAACATTGGCCTTGGCACAAGAATCAACTATTCCGGAAGCAGTGGGGTAAAGCCCATTGGACAGCAGAATCAACCTGCCAAAAATCCGGTAACAGGTACGGTTGATCCGGAGGACGTCACATTCGAGACAAGGCTTGATGCACAGACAGTGTATGACGCCATGATTGATATTATTGGCGAATTTGATCGGGTCACGCTTGCGGAGTTCCTTGAACTGGCAAAGGTGCCGAATGATAACTTCACATATCAGAAATACGGTTGGGCCATGCTCCCTCCGGCTGATATTCGCAGACTTGGGAATGGTCGGTATTATATCCGATTCCCGAAACTTCAACTTGTTTAAGGAGGAAACTATTTTATGAATTTCAAAAATGCTGGTGTGGTTGCCAAGAGACTTGGTAAAGCCACTTTGAAAACTCTGGAACACTACGGTCCAAAGATTCTTGTCGGTCTTGGGATTGTCTGCTTTGGCAGCGCCACTTTTGCGGCCTGCAAGGCAAGTACAAAGCTGACGGATACCATGGATGAAATCAACCATGATATTTCTGAGGCAAAGGCCATCGAGACGAATGACGTCGACGAAGAGAAGGCGAAGAACAGAGAAGTCGTAAAGGCTTATATTTCCGGTGGCACAAAGCTGGCAAAGCTGTATGCTCCTACGATTGCCCTAATGGCATCTGGCGTTGTCTGTGTTCTGTCCGGTAACCATATTATCAATAAGCGGTATGCAGGAGCTGTTGCGGCATTGACATCTACGGAAAACATGTTCAGCACTTATCGGAATCGTGTAATCAAGGAATTTGGCGAAGCCAAGGATGCACAGTTCCAGAATGGTGTCAAGGAAGTCGTCGAAAGCGTGCCGGTACTTCACAAGGATGGTACCCCGAAAACAGATAAAAACGGCGAAGTAAAAACGGTTGAGAAGAAATCTTTCCAGCAGACGAAGAGCGCCAATATCTATGCCAGAATGTTTGAAGAGGCCACGACACGGGCATGGGATCCCAGTCCTGAGTATAACCGCAATTCGCTCAAGCTGAAGGAGCGATTCTTTAATCAGGAACTGCATTCCTGGGGTTATATTACCCTGAACGAGGTTTACCGTCAGCTTGGTTTCCCGACTACCGCATATGGCCAGGATGTAGGCTGGATTCTTGACGATGTAACCCCTGATGCAGTGGTTGACCTTGGCCTGTATGACGTTGACCCCGAAAATGGATGCATGAAGGTTGATGCTGTGGACACCTTCACAAATGCGATCTTGCTGACGTTCAATGGCTGCCGGTACATTAAGGACAAGATCTTTCGGTATCAGCGTGTACTTTAATCTTTATGACGATGCCGGAGAAGACCTGTGGTGCCGAAGATGAAAGGAGATAAACATGAAATTTAAGGAACCTTTGATTTTTCTTGGAGGACTTGTTGTAGGCGGGGCAATCGGTGTCGCTGCGATGTGGCGCCGCTGCGATGATCGGGTAAATAAGGCGTATGAGGAATCCAGAGAATATTACAACAGTAAACTAACAGATCTCAGTGCAAAGAACCGCAACAAGCCGGAACCTTCCGAGATCATCAATAAGTCCGACAAAGCTGCGGCGACTGTTATGGATGACACTTCCAAAATCATCCAGAAGAATCCTGAGAAGACCGACTACACAGAGTATGCCACGATCACGAAGGAAGACCCCGAAGATCCTGTTATGAATGAGGCCGAAGAGGATCCTTTCGTGCCTATCAGCGATGAAAATTATATGTATGACCATGATTATGACAAAATGACGGTCATCGTATATGCTGATGGTACACTGGCGAGGGATGACAATGATGATATTCTGGATGTCGATGAAACAATCGGTGTGGATGCATATAATGCTGCGGTAAACAGCAATAATCCGTATGATGCTATTTATATTCGTAACACTGATCGGATGATCGACTATGAAGTCGTCACAAATGACAAAACCTACACGGAGCAGACCGGCGTGTTCCTTGGCGGAGAAGCGAGGGACTAACGTATGAGCCCAATTGAATATGAGTACCGAGAATGGCTTGTATCATTGGCGTTCGGGTTATGCGAAGGCTTTGGTGATTACAGAGAGCTGTTCGAGTATTTATATTCTCGGGAGTTTGTATGGGTCATTGATCGCGATCGCAACAGAGCTGCCGATGGGCTATGTCTCAGAGATACCTTCGCTGATATTTACCAGTATCAGAATATTCGAAGCTATCTGGCAATGCCATGCAACATGTTGGAGTTGCTGATATCCATCGCCGACCGATCTGAAAAGCAGTTCATGTCGGATGCGGAGCTTGGTGACCGAACCGGAATGTGGCTCTATGAGATGCTAAACAGTCTTGGCATCGCCGATCTCACAGATGGATATTTTGATGCAAATGCGGCCAGGAGGGCAATTGATGTTCTCCTGGCTCATTCGTATTGCCGCAATGGACGTGGTGGTTTGTTCACAGTTCGAAATCGCAATGTGGATATGCGAAAAGCCGAAATTTGGCACCAAATGAATTGGTTTCTGGATGAGGTGAACGAGACTATGGGCAATTAAAGAGTATAAGCCGAAAGGAGAAATATAATCGATGTTGGACTTTCTGAGGGTTGCCACACGACAGCCCAAAAAGGGGGTTCTCGAAATCTACCCCAAATTTATATATTGTCCAAGCTCTGATCTCATGGTGCGAGGTGGTGACTTCTATGCAATTTGGGATGCCGGAAAAAATCTATGGTCCACAGATGAGAACACTGCCGTAAAGTTGATTGACGCCGAGTTGGAAAAGTATGCTCACGAACATAAAAATGATTATTCGGACTTTTATGTGCAGGTCATGTACATGTGGGACACGGATAGCGGTTCGATTGACAAATGGCATAAATTCGTTCAGAAGCAATGCCGAGATAGTTTCCATCCACTTGATGAAGCGCTGACATTTGCCAATACGGAGGTTACGAAGGAAAGTTATGTCAGTCGGAGACTTCCGTATTCGTATGAGACTGCGCCAACGCCTGCCTGGGATGAAATCATTGGAACATTATATTCTTCCGAGGAACGAATGAAGCTCGAATGGGCTATTGGCTCTATTGTCTCCGGAGAGTCGAAGAACCTTCAGAAATTTATCGTCATGTATGGCGCTCCAAAGACCGGTAAATCTACGATTCTCAATATTCTTCAAAAGCTTTTTGAGGGATATTGGTGCCCGTTCGATTCAAAAGTTCTTGGAAATGCTAACAGTTCGTTTGCTTTGGAGGCTTTTCGGAATAATCCGCTTGTTGGAATCCAGCACGATGGTGATCTGAGCAGAATTGAAGATAACACACGCCTTAACAGCCTTGTCTCTCATGAAACAATGACAGTTAACGAGAAGTTCAAGTCCTCCTATCCTGCCAGATTCAACACTTTCCTGTTTATGGGTACCAACAAGCCGGTTCGCATCACGGATGCAAAGTCCGGTATCATTCGACGGCTGATTGACGTATCCCCCAGCGGAAACAGAATTCCGGCTGAGCGGTATCGTAAACTCATGAATGACGTAAAATTTGAACTTGGTGGAATCGCAGCACATTGCAAAGAGGTATTTGAGGCGGACCCTCATCGGTATGACGAATATATTCCAATCGCCATGATGGGGGCGTCTAACAGCTTCTATAACTTTGTGCTCGACAATTACGATAAGTTCAAACAGGACGATGGAATTTCGATGAAACAGGCTTGGGAACTCTATAAAAATTACAATGCTGAGGCAAATGTAACGTATGGATATTCTCAGATGCTATTCAAGGAAGAACTGAAGTCCTATTTCAAAGAATTTCATGAGCGGTTGACACTGGAAAACGGGACACGTGTGTGGAATTACTACCGAGGGTTCCTCACCGAAAAATTTGAGATGCCTGTAAATCCGCATGAGGCTGATATTTCCGGTGTCGACTTTCCAATGAACTGCACAGAATCGCTGTTTGACAGGGAATTTGCAGATTGCCCGGCTCAGTATGCGACCCAAGCCGGTGCGCCATTGAAAAAGTGGGCAGACGTCACAACAAAGCTGAGTGATATTTCCACCAATCTTCTGCATTACGTAAACATCCCGGAAGATCGAAATGTGATATTTATCGACTTTGATCTGAAAGATGAGCAGGGCAATAAATCCTTCAAACTGAATGCGGAAGCAGCGAGTAAATGGCCTAAGACTTATGCGGAGCTCAGTAAAGGAGGTGAAGGAATCCATCTTGTGTACTATTACACAGGAGATGCATCTAAGCTGAGCGCCTTATATTCTCAGGATGTTGAGATCAAAGTCTTTACAGGTGGAAGTTCCATGAGAAGACGGCTTAGCAGATGTAATGATATTCCTATCGCCACAATCAGCTCCGGTCTGCCAATAAAGGAGGAAAAGAAAGTGGTCGATTGGAAAGGCTTCACTGATGAAAAACACCTTAGGGCTTGCATTGCACGAAATCTTCTGAAGAAGAATGTTCCATACACAAAGCCTAGCATCAACCTGATTTACGAAGATCTGGAGAAAGCTTATAAGTCCGGAATGGTGTACGATGTGACAAACATGATTCCGGATATTCAGGCGTTTGCCCTTCGAAGCACACACAACTCTCAGTATTGCCTGAAGAAGGTTTCTGAGATGAAGTTCAAATCCGAGGAGGAGCCAGTTTGTGTCGATGTAGTTGGAGACAAATTGGTGTTTTTCGACGTAGAAGTTTTCCCCAATCTGTTTGTTGTGGTATACAAACCCAGAGGAGAGCCTTGTGTGCGTTTGATTAACCCTACCTCAGATCAGATTGAGCTTCTGTGTAAGATGCGTCTGGTTGGTTTCAATAACCGGGATTATGATAACCATATTCTTTATGCCCGGATGATGAAATACTCCAACGAGGATATTTACAAGCTTTCTAAGAGCATCATCAAGGATAAGCGCGGTAAATTTGGTGGAGCTTATAATCTGAGCTACACTGATATTTACGACTTCTCTTCAACGAAGCAGAGTCTTAAGAAGTGGGAAATTGCACTTGGTATTCATCATTTGGAGCTTGAATTTCCATGGGACGAACCTGTTCCGGAAGAGTATTGGAGTAAAGTCGCTGAATACTGCGAGAATGATGTGGTCGCGACTGAAGCTCTGTTTGACTATCTGGAGCCTACCGACTTCCTCGCTCGTGAGATTCTAGCTGATCTGGCTGGTATGTCTGTCAACACCAAAACCAATGATCTGACAGCTCAGATTATATTTGGTGCAGACAAGAAGCACACTCAGCTGGTTTACACCCACATGGATACCGGAGAGCAGGAACTTCCGCCTGGTGTTGAAGGGTCGAAGGAGATCAATTCTTTTCCCGGATATGAATTCAAGGACGGGAAGAATATGTTCCGCGGCGTTGATCTTGGTCGAGGCGGTTGGGTCTATGGAGATCCTGGAATCTATCTCAATGTAGCTCTGCTGGATATTGCCAGCATGCATCCCAATTCTGCAGTCGCTTTGATGTTCTTTGGTAAGCACACTGAGAATTTCAAACAGCTTCTTGACGCGCGAATTTATATTAAGCACAAGGACTATGAATCCGCAAAGAAGTTGTTTGGTGGAAAGCTTGCAAAGTATCTGGATGACCCGAAGATGGCAAAGAAGCTCTCTAAAGCACTGAAAATTCCAATCAATGCAGTCTATGGGCTTACTTCCGCTCGATTTGAGAATCCGTTCTACGATAAACGCAATGTCAATAACATTGTCGCGCTTCGTGGCGCATTGTTCATGAAGACGTTGTTCGATGAAGTAACAGCAAAGGGATTCCGGATTCTCCATGTCAAAACAGATTCCATTAAGATTGCAGACGCAACGCCTGAAATCATTCAGTTCTGTATGGATTTTGCTAAGAAGTACGGCTATACATTCGAACATGAGGCGACTTATGAAAAGATTTGTCTCGTAAATAATGCTGTATATGTGGCAAAGGCAGCAAGTCCGGAGTGGTGCCAGAAGGCGTATGGATATTTGCCCGAAGAGAACACACCTGCCTATCTGGAAGAGAATGGGTATTGGACAGCAACCGGCACTCAGTTCCAAGTTCCATACGTGTTCAAGACACTGTTCTCCAAACAGCCTGTTGACTTCGAGGATGAATGCGAGGTGAAGTCTTCCAAAGAAGGAGCCTTATATTTGGACTTCAACGAGGAACTTCCGGAGGGAGAGCATAACTATCGATTCATTGGTAAAGTCGGACAATTTACGCCAATGAAAGACGGGTCTGGAGCCGCAAAACTTTTAGCGAAGCGAGAGGATAAAAAGACTGGTGAAACGAAATACGTTAATGTTCCCGGTGGAACCGACTATCGCTGGATGGAATCCGAGATGGTACGAATGTCTCAGAAGCAGGATTTGGTTGATGAACGCTTTTATATTTCCCTCGTAGACGATGCAAAAGACGCCATTGCCAAATACGGTGATTTTGAATGGTTCGCAAGCTGATATTTGAAAGGAGAAATCTCATGTTGAAAGAGAAAGCTAAGGATGCTGTTGGCGAAACGGTCGTCGATGGCATCAAAAGAAAGCTGAAGGAAGATCTGAAAGAGAATTGGAAAGACTATGCGCTCGTGGCGGCCGGTATTATCGGGGCTGTCGCGGGCGTTAATATTCTTTTCAACCTGATCAACCGTCCGGTAGCAAGCCGGAGTAATGTACACTTTTATATTCACATTGTTTAAATAAAGGAGACTGAATTATTATGGAAAACCTCAAGATTGAAAACGCGAGTATCGTTTACAAGAACTTCACCGGAACCCGGGACGAGTATCATCCCGGCCGCAGAACCTTCCATGTGGTTCTTGACGAAGAAGAAGCTGCTGCGCTGGAAGCAGATGGATGGAATGTTCGGACAAAGCCCAGTAAGGCCGATCCGGAAGTCATGTTCCGTACACTACCTGTGGAAGTCCGCTTTGACAATTATCCTCCCAAGGTCGTTATGATCGGCGAGTCCAGCAAGAAGGTAACTTTCCTGGATGAAACCACCGTCGGCCAGCTGGACAGTGCAGCGATTAAGACAATCGATCTTATGATCAGTCCCAGCAAGTGGACTGCCGCTGGACGAACCGGCACAAAGGCGTATCTGAAGACCATGTATGTCACGATTGAAGAAGACGATTTGGATCTGAAGTACGCTGCATTGCTCGAAGACGCAATGACCAAAGCCGGTGAGTTCAATCCCGGTGGTGATGACGAAAATGTTCCGTTCTAAGGAGGACTGAATATGCAGTCTTATGATGACTATCTCGATCAGGATGTAAGCAATATGAAGGAACAGGTGAATCAGGCAGATATGGTAAACCATCCTGCACATTACACTTCTTCCGGAGGTATCGAATGTATTGATGCAATTGACGCCTGTGTCAGCACATACAAGAGTCCCGTCCATGCCGGACTTGTGTGGCAGGTCATCAAGTATCTTTGGAGAGCGCCCATCAAGGGTCACTACAATGAAGATATTCGGAAGGCCAAGTGGTATCTGGATCGGTTGGTGACGAAGCTCAACGATGTTGAAGCTGTTTGAGCATCAGCTTAAGGCGCTTGAGAACATTTCGAACGGCTGTATTCTTTGCGGCGGTGTTGGCAGCGGGAAGTCCATAACGGCAATTGCATGGTATTATCTGCAAAATGGCGGACAGATGTCAACTCTTACGGGAGGGTCCTACATGAAAATGCTGGATCCTCCTAAAGATTTGTATATCATCACAACTGCTCGTAAGCGGGATACAAAGGAGTGGGAAAGTGAACTCGTCCCATTCCTTCTCGCTACAGATAATACCAACATATATTCTAATAAAGTGGTCGTTGACAGCTGGAATAACATCAAAAAATATACTGGTGTTATGGACGCCGTGTTTATATTTGATGAGCAGCGGGTTGTCGGTTATGGTGAATGGACGCATGCATTTCTGGAAATAACGAAAAAGAACCAATGGATTCTTTTGTCAGCAACACCTGGAGACACATGGTCCGATTATATTCCAGTATTTATTGCCAATGGGTTTTACCGAAATAAAACACAATTTAATGCCGATCATGTGATATTTAAGCCGTATTCCAAATTCCCGCAAATCGACCGTTATATAAATGTTCAGCGCCTGATCCGGCTGCGGAATCGAATTCTTGTTGATATGGATTTCATCCGGGATACTGTGCGAAATAATATTGATATTTTTTGTACCTATGACATTGCAGGCTACAAGAAGATTACAGAGACCCGGTTTAACCCATACACAGAAGCTCCTATAGGGAATATTTCCGAACTATGCTCTGTTTGGCGAAGGTGTACAAATGAAGACCCATCAAGAGTTGAGAAAATCCTTGATATTTGCTGTCATAGACCGAAAGTTATCATCTTTTATAACTTCGACTATGAACTGGATATTCTCAAGGAAATTCCTTATGAGGACGGAACTGTCATTGCCGAATGGAACGGCCATAAACATCAGGAGATTCCTGATAGTAACCGATGGGTGTATCTGGTTCAGTACAATGCTGGAGCTGAAGGATGGAACTGCACCAAGACTGACACCATTATATTTTACTCACAAACATACTCGTACAGGTGCCTTGAGCAGTCCATGGGTCGGATTGACCGACTGAATACCCCATACCACAATTTATATTACTATCATCTCAAAAGCAGAGCACCAATTGATATCGCCATCGCACGGTCGCTAAGAAGCAAAAAGAAATTCAATGAAACACGTTATGTATCCTCTATGGATAAAGTGAAAGGAGTAACAAACTATGCGAAAGTATCTTCGTAACATTGCTCGTAACAACATGAGAAAGGCCGGAATTCGTCATTTTAACCGTCACAGAGGAATTGATGGAAAGCGAACTGACAGTTATTTTGCACTGAATTGGAGGGACTGGGTCCATGCCTGATATTATCCAGGTCGAAGTAGACTTCGAGACCTATTGCAAAATCTGCAAACACAAAGACGTCCTTCAGTCCGATGAACCGTGCAATACCTGCCTTGAACAGTTCTGGAATTGGAATTCGAGCAAACCAGTAAACTTTAAGCTTGCGAGTAAGAAGGATTCTGTGCGCTCCAAACGGGCAGATAAAGGCTAATCTCGCAAGTTTTTCTGTTTATTTAATAGAAAGGAGGCTATTAGCCTATGAAATCTAATAATCAAATCTTTTATTATGCTCTTGGTGGAGCGGACAAGAACTTCAAGGTTCTTAATTACGAATTTATCGTATCCGAAAACTACTCTATATGGCTTGAGAAGCACGTGATTGAAGGAATGCTGGAAAGAAATCCTGGCATTACGGAAATCTATGCTATCGATAACAGACGAGGGTTGAAATGGGATTTCGCTGAATCCATTAAAGAAGGATCGGTGGAGTCTTGTCAGATCTTCAAGGACATTCTTAGAAGAGAAGGTAAAAAGGTTTACCCGGCAAATAAGTAATCCTTAAAAAGCGGAACCTGGTGTTTTTACATCGGGTTCCAATTTTTATATTTTCGAAAGGAGCATTTTGCGTTGGCATATTCTATTGAGGATATAAGGCGGTCTTTGCCTAATATTGGGGATCAGCGACATGGAGGAACCGTTGATTATGTTAATCATGATAAACTATGGTATCGGGTCATGATGCCATCCGGAATCGTTGAAGGGTACAAGCTCCCAAGAACAAATATGAATGCACCGCTCAAAATTGAAGTAACTCCAAAACTTGAACATAAAGTTAAAGGGGTTGGTACGAAAGTCAAATGTCAAGTCATTGAGACAAATAAGACATATGACTCTTTCACGGACTGTGCGAAGGGGCTTGGCTGCACACCGAGTATGATTCATTATGCAATAACGAATCATTCAAAACTTTTACGAAAGTACCACGTCAGGAGAGTTGACTGATGGATATTAAAAGAGTGATCGTCAGAAAGCCAGTTTCAGATGCGAACAAGAAGGCTGGAATAAAACTCATTTGCTCGATGGATGTGCAAAAAATCCAGGGTATGCTTCGGAATTTTTCAGAGTCATCCGATGAAGAGAAAATGAACTATATGCATATCATTGTGGCCTTAGATACGGCTGCTCACCTTCTTGGCTTTTGCAAGTTGCTCGATTTATTGGACTTTATATCCATATATGGTCCAGATGCATTACTTTGAAAAAGGAGAATGATATTTATGATTGAATATGATCGTGACATCGATATCGTAAATGTTGAAGTCTTTCAGAGATTCGGAGTTGAAGATTCCTCTGTACCGCGCCATCGATGCGTGATTTGTAAGCAGTCCGTGAGTATCGATGATTCATACAGCTTTGGCGGGCATATGCTAATTTGCATGAGATGCTTTTATAAGCATTTTAACGGTGAACTTCATAAGGTTAACGAGTGGAAAAATGAGGAAGATTTGGAGGAAGAATAATGTCGAAACAGTATGACCATTACCTTAGAAATCATAGAGCCAACGTTTCTAAAGGATACAATTGGCTTCATAATAATCTCCCTGAAATTTTTAAAGGTGTAGAAGACGGTTCAGAGGAACTGATATTACACCACGATGAGTCGAAGGATAATCCTGATGAATACAAAGCCTATGACGATTATTTCTATGGAAAGAATCGCTCCTATAGTGTCGTAATGGCATTCAAACGGGCATGGCTTAATCATATTCACCGAAATCCACACCATTGGCAGTATTGGGTGTTGATTAACGATGAACCGGAGGAAGGCGAGGTCATCCTTGAAATGCCCTACGAGTACATTATCGAAATGATCTGCGACTGGTGGTCTTTCAGCTGGGGAACCGGAAGGCTGATGGGAATGTTCTCTTGGTATGACCAGCACTCAAAGTATATGAAGCTTGCGCCAAAAACCAGAAAGACGGTTGAAACTATTCTGAAGAAGATTCGAGAGAAACTTGAAGAAAACGAAAAGGAGAATGAAAATGCTGAAAATTGAAAACGTTGACGTTATGGGTTGGGAGGCAGCCATCCGTGGTATGCGGAACCCGATGAACTCTTGGGATAAGAGTGATAGCGGATTTTGTGATGTTATCGGAGACAATTTTGGAAATATTATCACACCTGCAAACTATCGTGTTGGCCAAAAGGATTATGACCTCATGAAACGTCTTCGCAATGCCGGTACTGACCATCGTAAGTTCATGCGAATGATTACTGTGTATGTTGATATTACGGCTCCGCTGTATTGGTGGAAGGAGTTTGATACCTATAAGGTTGGTACTGTTGCTAATTCGTGCAGTACGATGCATAAGATTGCGGATAGGGAGTTTACGCTGGAGGATTTTTCGCGCGAGCATCTTTATGCTGAAGACGACATTAGCGGAATGTATTATTCGCAAACTGCCGAGGAAGAGTTTACATCGACTGATGTTTTAAAAGTAATCATTGAGGCTTTAAACAATTATCGAACAATGTTTCTCGAAACAAAGGACAAGAGTTATTGGTGGCAGATGATCCAGCTCCTGCCAAGTTCCTACAACCAGCGCCGAACGGTCATGCTGAACTATGAGGTTCTGGCAAACATGTATAAGTCTCGCAAGAACCACAAGCTGGACGAGTGGCATATACTTTGCGAATGGACTAAGGGTCTGCCTTATTCGGAGCTGATTACTGGAATATTTGATGAACCAGAGGAAAAGAAATGATTAAAACGTTTGTAAAGAAGCCCGTCAAGGTCCAGGCAGTTCAATGGACTGGGGATAATTACGAAGAAATTGCCGATTTTGTTGGGCATATTAGCTTCCCATACTCTTCGGACAAGGATTCGGTAATTATTGAGACGCTCGAAGGAAATCACTACGCAAGAAAAGGTGACTGGATTATCCGTGGTATTAATGGAGAATTCTATCCGTGCAAGCCTGATATTTTTGAAAAGACGTATGAGGAAATAAATAGTATTTAAGCAAAGGAGAATGATATTTATGCTAATCAAAAGAACTTGGACAAGATATGACAAGAAGGCCTGGACTAAATACTATTACACAGGATATTTTCTATTTGGGTTCATTCCGATCTTTATTGATCGGGACGCATTTAGGTACGTTTAAGGTGTTCAAAAGTCTGGAGGTTGCTAATGGAAATCATTAAGTAAGGCGATAAGGAGAAAAGTATGAGAATTAAAAATGCAAAAATCAGTTCCACAATGCTTGGCCGAGAAGATCATGGAATTATGACATTCATGATCTATATTGATGCATGCGGCTTCAGCTGTGGCATTGGAGGATATTGCCTTGACGAATTCAGCTCTGCTACTCAGACAAGAGTGTTCCGAGCCGAGTCCATGGAAGCGATATCTAAGATCTTGGAAGTAGTAGGCGTAGATGAATGGGAGGACCTCCCTGGAAAGTATATTCGCTTCGAGGATAACGGTTTGGGTTCTACAGTAACCAAGATTGGCAACATTATCGAAGAAAAATGGTTCGATTTGAAAGAATTCTTTGGAAAGGTTGGTTGATATTTTATGAGTAATATGGAGCAATGGGCAAAAAGAGAAATCGAAATTGCGTGCAATAGAGAACACGGTGATAGAGACCCAAATGAATGGGATTATGGTGTTGCGTGTTATGAAAGCGCATTTAAGGCATTTAAAAGCCTTATGGAAGATGAACATTCTGGTTGCAGCATTGGAATTACAATGAATATTCTTAATCGACTTGTCCAATGCAAACCGCTAACACCAATTGAGGATACTCCTGATATTTGGCGCGAAGTTGGATTCGTCAACACCGGTCTTGTTAAGAATTTACAATGCAGCCGTATGGGTTCTTTCTGGAAAGATATTTACCCCGATGGAACTGCCAAATATGTCGATAACGACCGTGTGATTGCTTATTGCATAGATCATCCAACAGTTGGTTGGCATAGTGGAATGATCGTCCATCTTATTCACGAAATGTTTCCGATCACCATGCCTTATTGCCCTGAGAGCAATCCCTATAAGGTTTATATGTACCAAGGTCTTACCGATCCCAAGAATGGTGATTGGGATACTACTGCGGTTTTCTATGTCATAAAACCTGATGGCGAACGAGTGGAGATCAATAGATATTTTGATCAGACTGGCGAGACCAGAGAAATTACGAAAAAAGAATATCAGGAAAGAGAAAAGCGTTTCATGAATCAGGGACATGAGAAATTCACAATTGCGTAAAATTGTATAATTAAAAGGAGAATGATATTTATGGCAGAAAAACAAAAAGGAAGCACAAAAAATGTCGTATGCAAAGCTCAATTAAACGCGAGAGAAAGTCAAATTCTTGACGAAATTTGCAAATATTCAGGGCTAACAAAATCTGACGCTATTCGCAGAGCATTGCAGTATTATCATGATGACCAATGCCCTTGCCAAACTGAGAAAGAAGGCATCCTTGATAAAGCCTCTGAAAAACGTTATCTCAATGGCTATGAATTCTCTATTCTTGTCCAGAACTTACTTATCTCCGAACACGGATATGTGATTGACACTGGGAACTGGGAGAACGTAAATGCCGAGGTAGCATTGCGTCTGACCGAAAAGGTAAGGAAACATCCACGTCTTTGGAAGCTTTTCTTTATGGTCGCATAAATTAACCTTGATATTTCTGAAAAACATGATAAGATAATACTGTATATAATACGAAAGGGGATCACAACATGAAAAAACGTCTTATAGCTCTTATCCTGGTTATTGTCCTTTGCATTTCTCTTACTTCCTGCGGTACAGATTACAAGAAGCTCGGATATGATTACATGAAACAATCAACTGCTGAGCAATATCCAAACGGGATCGACGATGACACAAAGGCGTCTTTCGCCATGGGAGCAGCACTCTTCGGGCGTGACAGTCTCTGTGCTCTCGTATACGCTGAGATTGATGGTCTGTCAAAAGATGAGCTGAAAGATACATTTGACGGAAAAGATATTTCGGATGATGAATTCGAGACATTTAAAGAGGGCTGTAAAGAATATATGAAAGAATTCCTTGACGAAGTAATTCCGGACACGTCCGAACAATAATCACAGAATCGGGACGGCGCAAGTCGCATAAATTACAACTACATATATGAGAGGCGGTGACACGCTGTATATTTGTGTCGCTGCCTCTTATTTTGTTTTTGGAGGTTATAAAAATGAATGCAAAGAAATGCGACAGATGTGGAAAATATTATGAGTCGAATGTTCGAAAACAAAAACTCCTAATTGTTACTTGTGGAATCTGCCAACTGAACCTTTTTGACGTGTGCGATGATTGTTATGATTTGCTTGTAAAATTCTGGAATGATGAATTGACAATAAATGATAAGGAGAATACCAATCATGCTGAAGAAAGTTGATGCTTTTAAAGAAAATGATATCTGGTATATGCGACTTGAGTATGAGTTCTCTGATGAAACCGGGACGTATATAAACATTCTTCCGAAAGTACGGATGCCTTATAATATTTTCGAGGGGCCAATTTACAAAACTTATGACTTCATAAGAATGGACGCTTTTGCAAATGACGATCCCTTCTTCAGCATCAATGAAGAACTGCCGATTTGCAAGGGCAAGGTTATCGATCCTTTGACCGGCGTAGAGTATGAGGCCAATGATATTATGTTCCTTGTAAAGTCAAATGTCAGAAGAATGACACTTAAGGAGATTGAGAAAAAGCTTGGTTACCAAATCGAGCTCGTCGATAAAACAGAAGGAGAATAATTGTGACCTACCAATTTATAATTGAATATCTTGACCCCCATGAAACTGAACTCCCTTTTGATTACGAATATTTAAATGAAGTTTATTCGGATCTGTTCATGGGGGAATTCGTCCACAAGAAACGAATTCGAGCGCACACCATTGAACAAGCGATTCAGAAATTTACGGAGATGTATCCGGATTATGATATTATCTGATGGGGGATAAACATGGAATTTGATATTCTGAAGATTTTTGAGCTTCTCAAGGAAAACGGTTACGAGCTGGATATTTTCCCTGTTGAGGATGGGCGTATAAGAATAAAAGTTAAAACCGATGATGCTTACGCAAGCCATACGGTCGACCTTGATCATGCCACATACCGATTCGGAAATACCAATAATATCCTCATTCGGGATATCATCGCAACAATACTGAGACTTAAAAACCACAAGAACCATTCTGTCCATAAGTTTTGCACTTGTGGCGGGATATTGTGTGATACGTCTGGTGGGAAGTGTCCCCATTTCAAATGCTTGGCTTGCGGGAAAACCTATCCGAAAACGAAGCTTGAGTTTGACAACCTTGAGGTGAATCCAAATACAGGATGGATATTTCCTATGACTAAACAGGTTGAAACAAACCTTGGCTAAGTAAAAAAGGAGGATATGTCAAATGACGGAAGAAATTAGACAGAAATGCTTTGATGAAGCGACGCAGCGTTTGGATATTCTTGGCATCCCTATTGCTCCAGCCATGCATGCATGCTTTGAGATGAATGAGGGCGTTAGATCCATTCCAGTTTATGGAGATTGGTTCCATAAAAATTGGCTTTATATGGGTTGGTTTTATACTCTCAAAGATAATGATGCTCTTAAGCAAGCTATAGAGTCGGTTGAGGGCACATATGGTTGCTACGTTTACACCGCAATCTATAACCGTTATGAAGGACTTGGCGACATGCTCACCCTTCTCACGATTTCTTCTGATGAGTCTGAATGGGAGCAAGAAAGAGAGGACTTAAAGGAAATGCAGCCAATTGCATATGTCCACAATTTCACCTATCCCGAATTCTCCGAATGGGGTGTTGTCCTCTTGAGAAAGAACGGAAACGTACTTGAGAGGATTGGATGATGATACCCACAAAAGTTAATTTTAATGACCCAATCTTTCAGGAGTATCCAGATCGCCTTTATATGTATTTTGGATCATGGCAGCCTATTAAGGAACTACAGAAGTTAGTTTCAATAGGCGCCAATGTTTTTATGATTTATGAAGGCGACAGTCTTGAATCTCACGATCGTGTTACGGTATGCGTGTCGAAAGATTTGAAACGTGGCGGATACACCTATACCTACGAGTATCACGATGGATGGAGTGAGCTACAACTCAGCAAGATAATGGCTGATATTTACGAATTATATGAGAAAGAGGGCAAGAGATGACATATCACTGCTATGGCTGCACCAGAAGAACGGCAACTTGCCATGTTTCCTGCGAAGATTATGCTAACGATAAGAAATTAGCAGAAAAAGAACGGGAAGCAATGAAAAGCCCTACTGAAAGCGTTCGGCTATATATAAATGAGCATGGCACTCAAATTAAAGATAAGATAGCAAAACATAAAAAAAGAAAGCCAACGCGGTGCTATTAATTTGTGGCCACAAAAACTCGCAAATATTTCATTCCTTTTAATGAAGAGAAGAGCGACTCTTTATGTAATATTAGTAACATTTATATTCATTAAAAGGAGAAATTATTATGTGTAACGTTGCTCTTGGTGTATTCATGCTGGTGTGCATGTATCTGTTTAGTGCTTTAGATAGAAAAGAAAAGCGCAAATTCAAAGCTGAAGAAATGGCTAAAGCTAAGGAGGAGGGATATGAAGTATATTTCGCTTAATATAGGCGAAGAAGGACGGATTACAACTCCTCCTTCTTTTTATTTTTGATGAATTGAAAAGGAGAAAATTATGGAGAACGAAATTAGGCGTGGGGATTATGTAAAATTCGGCTATTATGGAGATATTGGCCTTGTGCGTCGGGTAAAGTATGTTGGAAGGATTTCCGGACCGGTCGCGGAAGTTATTTTTGATCGAGCAACTTATATCGCCGAAGTTCCTATCGATCTTTTGCTATCAATCGGAGCATGTAAATCCGGGAGTATTCCGGAGCCAGGGATGTACTTTCAAACCTGCATCGGGGCATGGAAGTGCGCAAAATATATCAATTTTGTAAGAAATACGCAAACAGGTGTTTGCTATCGTATAGCCACGGATGATACAACATATTATGGCCCTTTTAAAGAAGAAACCTTCACATACGGAGCACCACGAATCATGCGTTTCTTTGACAGTCGCGTCGTACCAAAGCATCACACAACTTATTATATCGACACGGACATTGCTTTTGCCATAAGCATTATGCACAACATGAGAAAGGATGAAAATACTATGAACCCAATCGAGAAAGTCATCTTCAACGGACCGGCCACAATTGTCTTCTGGAAAGATGGGACGAAGACCGTCGTGAAATATCAGGACGTCGATACTCCGGATCCGGAAAAAGGTCTTGCCATGGCAATCGCAAAGCACTATCTGTGTGATATTTGCGGACTGGCGCGGTATGATGGTATTTTCAAGAAGTATTTACCGAAGGAAACTAAGGAGAAATAATAATGAAAGCAAAGAAGATAACCGCACAAAATACTCCATCTATTATTGCAATACGATATCTCATAAGGCACTACACGGTGAAGGAGCACAGAGACGGTTCCTTTACTGTGTACTTATATTTTCCGAGAGATATTCAAATGACTGTTTACAGGCGAGTTACACCAAAGCGACTAATAGACATGATGTATGTCTTCGACATGAAGGGGTACATAATGGATACCGTTGAGGAGGAATAATATGTGGCTGGTACTGCTTTTCTGGTGGATATGCTTCGTTGCATTTATTATATCCATGATTCTAACATCCGTTTACGCGGTGGCGGTTACACTCGTGATATTGTTCATTCTGGCTCTGATTCTTCTGCTGTGGGGACTATTTAAATAGGAGGAAATTTTATGTCATATGCTGCTGCCATCCTGGCAATATTTATCATAGATATTGCAATTATGGCAATTATTTTAATTTCTACCATTGGATTGAAAGGAAAATTATCATGCGGACAAAATTAAAGCTAGTTGTATATATTCTCTTGGCTTGCCTTTGTATTGGTATTTTTGCCGGATGCCGTGCAAATGACGATGGAGGTCCTGACAATTACACATGGTACATCAAGATTTATATGCCCGATTGCTGTATTGAAGGTCCTGGAACAATTCTAAACTGGTATGGCTGTGGCTTGGTGCTGGTTGAAATTGACGGTATCAGATACAAAGTCGGTTCTCAGAATTTCCTAGCGAGAAAGTTACCAACGCCTTAATCGGATATTAAAAGAAAGGTTGATTATTATGCTTGCAAAAGATGCTACACCAAAAGATATTTCTGAAATGAAAGAGCGGCTTCTTGAGGCAAAGAGGTCGCTCATTTTTAATTATGAATCTCGGGCAGCCATTGCGATGGTAAACAACCACAAAAAATCTATTCAGGAGGAAAAGAAATATGATTCCCTTTACCAGTAAATACTATAACGTTGCTAGCTATTCTGTTCGACGGATCGGAGATAATTCCTATTCTGTAACAGTCTCCCAGAGAAGTCAGAAAGCCAGAACCATGATTTATGATTCCGTACAGCTTCGTGATTTCTTCAAACGAGCCAATGAGCACAAATATGTTGCAGATGAAATTTCGTTCTAAAAGGAGGAAATCACCATGAATTATGTATCAAACCCGTGCAAAGGATGCAAAAATGTTGATATTTGCAAGTACGCCATGACCTCCTGTGAGGCTCTGGAAGGGCTCAGGATCGGAGATGGTTCTGGGCCTTTTACTATATCAGTTGACTGTAAATATCGTGCTGCATCGTACATAAGGAGTTCTAATGACCTTATGAATAGGGCCATTGCGGCAAATAAGGACCCTGCGCCTGATATTTCTTATAAGGAAGGAGAGTCAACGTAAAATGGCATCAATAGAGGAAACTTTTTCTGTGAAACGTCCTTTTGTCACTGTACAGGAGGCTGCTTTACTTTGCAATGTGAGTCAGACCACCATTCGGATGAAGATTAAGGAATACAAAATGAAGACCTACCTTGATGATAAAGGGCGTATCCACATTCGAACATTAGATCTCCTTCTTTATTATCATAAGCGCATGACCGGACAGATTGCCAAGGCAGAGAAAGATCTTCATAAGGCAATCAATGCCCGTAATAAAGTTCTGTCTGAGTATTATGCACTTTTCCGAGAGTACGATGACCGACTAAACGACAATGGTGAAGGTTGTGCCATGATATCTGCATTGAGGGATAAGCTTGATGAGCTACATGACTCATGTGTTGAGCTGAAAAAAGTGCTGATAACTATCGGAAAGCAAACTAATTTTTACAATACTGTTAGATGATATTTTGGAGGTAATGTTATGAATGGCGTAAAAGGAATGTTGGTTAAGTGCCGGTACTGTGGTCGTGAAGTATTTCTTCGTGCAATTGCCGGAAAGTATACAACCGGAGAAAATGGAGAACGTTACGAAAATGTCACTGCATATGATCCTCTTCCCGATGGATGGCATGAAAGCCTGTTGGGCGATCCTATCTGTCCGGAGTGCTGCGCAACAAAAATTCATGGTCGTGTTGCCGGTGAAAAGACGATCTGGGCAAGACTTGGCGTAACTCTGCATGTTACCGAAACACAATATGAAGATATTTTCGGTAATGATGAGAAAGCGGCAGATAAGGCTTTTAAAACCGTGATCGATGCCGGAATGTACACACCGGATGGAGAAAGTTATATTCCGACCGACGACGGGAAAGATATTGAGTTCATGCTCTAAGAAGGATGGTGCATTAACTTTGACCGGTGCAGAATTAAAGAGGGTTCGTACGGAACTTCGATTGACGGTTACTGAAGTGTCGAGGATGACTGGTCTCAGCCGAAACTCTATTTATAATATCGAAAAAGATATTGCCGCAGAAAAGAACTACTTGTACCTTGAGCTGTTTTACGATCGATACCGGTTTAAGGAAATGACCCGTATAAGAAAGGAACTTGGAGATCGATAATGACGGGAAAAGAATTAAAGCAAATGCGAGTATCGTTAAACCTCTCCGTATCTGAGGTTGCAGACATGACATTTATGACAAGGCGGCAAATTTATGAGATAGAGCGTGAACAGGCCGCGAAGAAAAACTATCTATATTTGGAGCTTTTTTATAATGATTATCGAAGAAAAATGCTATTTGGAGGCTAAAAATGCCATTTTGTGGCTAAATGGCTAAATCTGGATAAAGTGGATTTATCCGCAAAACGGCCATAATTTGAGAAGAGAGTATCCACAAGTGGGAAGAGAGTATCCACAAGTGGGAAATGTCTTCTCACGTGGCTAAATGGCTAAATTATTTTCAACTATACGTGAGAAAAATTAAAAATTATAAAAGAATATGCGAAAAAATCTATCCATTTATCCGCAAAGTGGAAAATTGACAGAAAATGAATAATGGATGTGAAAGGAGATTTTTATGTGGAAACTTAAGTTTTGGCTTGTTGTTGCACGTATCTACAACAGGCTGTCAGATGTCATGCTGGACATTTCATCATTCTTTCATGAAAGATGCAAGCATGGAGTTAAGAAGTACGACGAATATTCTTCGAAATATGCTGAATCAAAGGAAAGCAATCATGAATATTTGAAATAAAAAATATCGCAATTTTTTCAACCTCCTTTATGAGAACAAAAAACTTTGGAGGTTTTATTATGAGAACAATTAAAGCGTATGTTATCAACACGTTGCGCGTCAATGGTATTATCATGTTTTTGATCGTACAGGCGTTGTGCACATATTTTGTGGTTGTAAGACCGGCAGAAGTAAGTGCACCGCTGCAAGCATTATGGTATACTGCTGCACTTGACTGTTTGATTTCATCGGCTGTGATTGTGGCATTAAAGAACAAACGGTAAAGTAAGAAAAAGGAAGCTGCTTTTACAAGTAGTTTCCTTTTTTATGGATATTTATGCTCGCAGAAAATATAGATTATATAATGGGGTATATCCCCAAAATTATTTTATTGGAGGTACTTTTATGAAGTGCATTGAAAAAGCAAAAAACTATTGGAAGGAGAACAAAGATGAGATTGTTTTATCCGTGAAGATCGGTGCTGCTATCTATGGTACATACCTTATTGGTGTATTTGTCGGTGTATTTTGCGATGAACTGAAATGGAATACCAAGTTGAAAGATAAATATGTTACGGATGCATGTTTAGGACGTGCTGATGCAAAAGCGTTTGGAGATTATGGTAAGCCAGTTCGGTTGCTCGGAATGAATCGAGATGAATGCCCAGAGTTTGACCGTATGTTTTCTCAGGCGGCAGATACCGGTTATGTTACGGATATGAAAGGAGAAAGAAGAAAAGTAGTTGGTGCTATTATTTATGGCGCTGATGAAGTAACTGAAGAAGAATAATTCTTTACGGGAAAACCACTTGATATTTTACAGGTGGTTTTCTTTTTTTGTTCGCAGAATTTTCCATTCCTTTAATGAACAATATTAAAGGAGGAATTTATTATGTTTCTTGCTGGAATGATTATTGGTATGGTGATCGGAGTTCTTCTGATCAAACTGCATAAGCTGATGAATGATATGGATTCAGATGCAAAGCGGTTTAAGGAAGATGCGAAAGCAACATACGAATTTTGGAAGGAGAAACGAAAAGCAAACAATTGATATTTAAAGAGAACTGCTTTTACAAGTGGTTCTCTTTTTGCTTTGTTTATGATGTCGCAATTTTTTCAATCCATATAATGGGAAATAATCCCTATTAAATAATTTTTGGAGGTATTATTATGGAGAAATTGAAAAAAGTATTAGGAACGATATCTGTAATCATTAGATGTCTGATTGACTTTACTTTTGTAATTTTGGAATTACCATACATATATATTATGGGCATGCTTCTCAGTTATGGGACATGCGATATTGTATATCTATGGTTTCCGATTTGCGGAGTGATGTCAATGTGGATCGATGATTGGTCAGGTAAAATTGATTATTCTATTGATGGCCATATTCTTATCAGAAAACTATTTAAGAAGTGATATTTCAAAAATGATTGATGAATTGAATTAACTCTGTAAAAGAAGATTCGTTGAATTTACAACGGGTCTTCTTTTTTTTGCTCTTTTAGCCTCGCAAAAATTACAACTCCTGTAATAGAGAGGAAGACGAATTTTACGTTTTCTTTATATTTTGAGGAGGTATGGAATGAAAAGAGAAAACAGTTTTCAAGCGGACCTAATAAAAGAACTGAAAACAGTTTTTCCTGTATCCGTGATATTGAAGAATGATTCTTCTTATTTGCAGGGAATTCCAGACCTCTCTATTTTTGTCGGAAACAGATGGGCTTTCCTTGAATGTAAAAAAAGTCGCAATGAGCCCCACCAGCCAAATCAGGACTATTACATTCAAAGATCTTTGGACATGGGAAGTTATGGAGCTTTTATTTTTCCTGAGAACAAGAATGAAATCATTGAAGAACTAAGAGACTATTTTTCTTAGTTCTTTTTCTTTTAGAAAGGAGAATCGCGATGTCCTTTGTTTTTAATCCCCACAGAAATCTTATCGGACAGCATGCTCTGCTCAGTGCAAGCAAGTACCATTGGACAAGGTATGATGACGAGAAATTCGTTACATCATATAACAGTGCGATGGCCGCAGAACGAGGCACCAAGCTTCATGAATTTGCGGCGAATGCAATTAAGCTTGGCGTTAAACTAAGCGGGAACTCCACGATTGCAATGTATGTAAACGATGCGATTCGATATGGTATGACGCCAGAGCAGCCGTTATATTATTCGGAGAATTGCTTTGGCACAGCAGATACGATCAAGTTCTCAAAAAAGAAACTTCGGATTCATGACTATAAATCAGGAGAAGGCCCTACATCGATTATTCAGTTGAGGATCTATGCTGCCCTTTTCTGCCTTGAGTATCATGTGGATCCGGAAGATATTAATACAGAGCTTGCAATCTATCAATCCGGTGCTAAGAACGAAGAAACAGCAGATCCTGCCGAAATCAGGAGAATAATGGATAAAATAATCCATTTCGACAAAATGATATTTGATATGAAACGAGGTGCGATCGAATAATGGGATACGAATATTCTCGGGATGATGAGTCCATTGATATTTTCGATAATGAAGATATTGAGGTAGATGATTATCAGGATGATATCCTCGATGATGAAGACTTAGAAGCAATTGCCCATTATGGAATGCCTCGTAGATCTGGCAGATACCCATGGGGGTCTGGTGAAAATCCTTATCAACGAGAAGCTTTCTTTAGAAGCTCTTATGGCGAACTTCGTTCACAGGGGCTTTCTGACACGGAGATAAGAACCGCGATGGGAATGTCTTCTACTGAGTTCCGTCAGATGAAGTCCATTTCAAAAGATAGAGTTCGTGCCGAACGCATTGCGCAGGTTATGAAGCTCAAAGAACATGGATATTCTAATGTCGAAATCGGTAAGCGGTTGAATCCGCCCAAAGGTGAAAGCTATGTTCGGTCCATTCTTACGGAGCAGGCGAAGGAACGTACTGAGCTTACTCGAAAAGCAGCCGATTTCATGAAGAATCAGCTTTCTACGAAGAAGTATCTGGATGTCGGCGAGGCTTCTGAACGGGAGCTCAGTGATATTCTTGGCTACAAGATCACATCCGAAAGAAAAGATACTGCACTTAAGATGCTTCAGGATGAAGGCTATGATATCGTCGAAATCAAGCTTCAGCAGGCGACCAATAAGCGAAATTTTACGACGATGAAGATTCTTGCTCCAAAGGGAACGACAAAACAGGATATTTATAATAATCTGGATTCTGTCAAAACTATTGGTGATTATGAGAATCTTACGGAGATGACTTCTCTTGGCCTGAAGCCTCCAGTAAGTCTTGACTCCAGTCGTGTTCAGGTTCGTTATCGTGATCAGGGTGGTCTTGAGAAAGATGGAACCATCGAGTTAAGAAGAGGCGTCGATGATATTTCTTTGGGCAAATCCAATTATGCACAGGTTCGGATTGCGGTTGACGGAACGCATTATCTCAAAGGAATGGCGGTCTATTCTGACAACCTTCCTGATGGCGTTGATGTTGTGTTCAACACCAATAAAACCGAAGATGTGCCGATGTTAGGTCCAAAGGATAATACGGTTCTTAAACCCATGAAACGTACTGCCGATGGAAGTATTGATACTGCGAATCCTTTTGGCGCGACAATCAAGAAGCAGATGTTCTATAATACCGGCGATGGCAATGCCAAACAGGGCGTTATGAACATTGTCAAAGAGGAAGGTGACTGGGCGGAGTATGCAAAAACTCTTTCTGCACAGATGCTTTCGAAGCAGCCGGTTCCTCTGATTAAACGGCAGCTCAATGAGTCCTATGAGTCTCGAAAGAAGGAATACGAAGAGATCCTTTCCCTTACAAACCCTGCCGTAAAAAAGAAACTTTTGGAAAGTTTCGCTGAGGATTGCGACACTGCTGCTGTAAATTTGAAAGCCGCCGCGTTTCCGAGGCAGGCAACTCAGGTTATTCTTCCTTTGACAACCATCAAGGACACTGAGGTCTATGCGCCACAGTATCGCGATGGCGAAGAGGTTGTTCTGATTCGATTCCCGCATGCTGGTGTTTTCGAGATTCCGAAGCTTAGGGTCAATAATCGAAATAAGGAAGGCAAGAGTCTTATTGGGGCTTCTGCAAAAGATGGCATTGGCATAAGTTCCACAGTTGCGGAGCAGCTTTCCGGTGCTGATTTTGATGGTGATTCTGTTGTTGTCATTCCTGTCAATGATAAAGTCAAAATTCGAACCGACAAAGTGCTTAACGATTTAAAAGGCTTTGATCCCAAGGTCGAATATAAGGGTTATCCAGGTCTGAAAAAGATCAACAGCGACTATAAGCAGAAGCAAATGGGTGTTGTATCGAACCTTATTACGGACATGACCCTTCAGGGTGCGCCCATGGACGAGATTGCACGTGCCGTTAAGTATAGTATGTGTATTATTGATGCCGAAAAACATGGGCTCGATTATAAACGCTGCTATCAGGAACAGAATATTGACGCACTCAAAAAAGAATATCAGGGTGGAGGAGGCGTATCTACGCTTATTTCTCGTGCCAAGAGCGAAGTTCGGGTCCCTGAACGTAAGAATTTCAGCATTGACCGTGACACTGATCATGAGACTGGTGAAAAGAAATACCGCGAGACTGGCAGAACCTATACGGACAAGGAGGGTAACACCTTCCGTGCAGAGGAGAAGTCCACGCGTATGGCAGAAACCAAAGACGCACGAACACTTATTTCCGAGGCCGACACCTCTACGGAGCGTGCATATGCGAACTATGCCAACCAAATGAAAGCTCTTGCGAATAAGGCTCGAAAAGAGTACCTGGATACCCCAAGCGCCAAGTTCAATCGTTCTGCTGAGAAAACCTATGCAGAAGAAGTAAACTCTTTGAAAGTGAAACTCAATAAGGCTCTCAAAAATGCGCCTCGTGAACGTCAAGCTCAGCTTGTTGCCAATGTTGTGATTAAGAACAAGAAAAAAGATAATCCTGACATTGACAAAAAGGAAGAGAAACGTCTAAGACAGCAGGCGATTGCAGCGGCCCGCGTGCGTTTCGGAGCAAACAGGCAAGATGTTCGAATCAATATTACGGACAAAGAATGGGATGCGATCCAGTCCGGCGCTGTCAGCAACAGTCTGCTGATGCGGATACTGGCCAATACGGATATGGATAGCGTCAAGCAGAGAGCCATGCCCCATCAGGGAACGGTTGTGACCCCTGCTATGGAGCGTAGGATCCGGAATATGCTGGGTAATGGGCGCACAGCGGCTGAGATAGCTGATGCTGTAGGAGTGTCCCTGACCACAGTGAATAGTTATAGGTAAGGAGGTGGTACATATGACCGAAAAGCAGGCAATGCTGTCGACAGTTGACAACCCTTGGAATCCGTTTACAAACTTTGATGAATGGTATGCGTTCGATGTGGGGCATGGGTACCACTCTTGCGCTGTTTTGGATCGCTTTGCGCGAACTTCTGATGCTTTGTCCGATGCTGACAATTCACTTGAAATTAGTAATGCAATTGATGAAATCATTAAGTTCGATCCTTTTCACAGATTCATTAAGGTTTTGCAGGATTAAATAGAGTTTCATTAGTAAGATGCACTTTCAAATGAAGTTTCAGTTTGCATTCTTTTGTCATTTGTAATGCAAATTAAAATTCAAAGTGCGTACTCAAATGCTTTGGCACAATGAAAATAGAAAATATAAACATAAAATAAACGTTCAAATGACAACTAATTTCTTACACGATGACATAGGGGAGGGGTAATATCTATACACCCCCACCCCTGCAT
>OIYR01000071.1_pt1 | contig 59146 bp, 50 predicted proteins | sample 1588221 | NCBI WGS metagenome assembly OIYR01 (sample SAMN03283292) | human gut metagenome | biome: human-associated habitat; material: feces | host: Homo sapiens | place: Peru | collected 2012
CAAGTGCGATATGGTTGACGACGAAGAGTTGCTGGAACTGGTAGAAATGGAAGTTCGCGAACTGCTGAGCTCCTATGACTTCCCCGGCGATGACATCCCCGTTATCCGTGGTTCAGCTAAGGTTGCTCTTGATTGCCCCAGCAAGGACATCAACGCTCCCGAATATGCTTGCATCATAGAGCTTATGAATGCAGTTGACGATTACATTCCTACTCCTGATCGTAAGGCTGATATGCCCTTCCTTATGCCTGTTGAGGATACTATGACAATTTCTGGTCGTGGTACAGTTGCTACAGGTAGAGTTGAGAGAGGTATCCTCAAGCTCAACGATACAGTTGAAATCACAGGTCTTACAGACGAGCCTAAGCAGACAGTTGTAACAGGTATCGAAATGTTCCGTAAGCTCCTTGATGAGGCTCAGGCTGGTGATAACATCGGTGCTCTTCTTCGTGGTATCCAGAGAACAGATATCGAAAGAGGACAGGTCCTTGCTAAACCTGGTACTGTAACATGCCACAAGAAGTTTACCGCTCAGGTTTACGTTCTGACCAAGGATGAAGGTGGACGTCATACTCCTTTCTTCAACAACTACAGACCGCAGTTCTACTTCAGAACAACAGATATCACAGGTGTATGTAACTTACCGGAAGGTACAGAGATGTGCATGCCTGGTGATAACGTAGAGATGACAGTTGAACTTATCCATAACGTAGCTATGGAGCAGGGTCTTCGTTTCGCTATCCGTGAGGGTGGTAGAACAGTTGGTTCTGGTGCTGTTGCAACAATCATCGAGTAATTATATCTGATATTAATCAAATATTTCCCGGGAGGCGTAGCCTTCCGGGTTTTTCTGACAGATAATGTATAGCAATACGATATATATGTATGATTTGATTTTGATTAGCTTGCCTGTTGCCGGTGATATTACTTGCATCATATTTATTATGTTAATTTATAAGTAAAATAGTATAAGTAATTGAAGGAGTGTATGTATAAAATTGGATTTTTATGGAGTGGTAAGTAAAATAATGTGGAAAACGTGCCAGACTTACTTGTAAATTATGTTAATTAGCAATGCGGTAAGTAAATATGAGGGGGAGCCATAAGTGGATTACTTCTAAATTATATATAACAGCAATGCAGTAAGTAATTAACTGCCGAAAAAACAGTAGTACTACTTGTAATATATATAAAGTAATTAAAATATAAGTAATATGTACTGTCCGATAGCATCAGAGTAGTCGTGATTAATGTAATTAAGCAGTAAATTTATGTGCGATATAGAAAAATAATAAAGACAATAAGTAATTCTGCTGTAAGCATATAGAAAATATACGTGCTATATGCATATAAGGGGAAAATAATGAGTAAATATGCGGATAGATGATGAAAAGAAGGAGGAATTAAGATTATAAGAGAAGAAGAATTAATAAGGACACTAAGAGGTGAAAGCTCAGAATTAAAGAATGCACTAAAAGCATTAAATGCCAGATCTGTTAAGTATCCAGACGGCAAATTAACAACAGGAACCAGCAATGGAACAATACAATATTTCTTAATAAAAGATGGAAAAAGACAATATATAAAAAGTGATGAAAGAACTTTGGCAGTGAAATTGGCACAAAAAGAATATGAAAATAAGCTCATGTCTGTAATAAAGAATCATGTGCATGCATTGGATAAATTAGTACAATATCTGGAAAAAAGCCCAACATTATATGAGTGTTATTCTGATATGACAGTTGGAAAAAAGTTATTAGTCAAACCAACATATATATCAGATGAGGAGTATGCTAAAAAGTGGAAAGAAGAGATATATCATACAAAGGGTATAGATGAAAACATGCCAGAGATTATTACTAATAATGGTGAAAAGGTAAGATCTAAATCAGAAAAAATAATAGCCGATACATTAGAGAAATATGGTGTACCTTATAAGTATGAATATCCTTTAAAATTACAGTCTGGTATAATTACATATCCCGATTTTCTAATATTAAATAAAAGAACCAGAAAAGAGTATTATCTTGAACACTTAGGAATGTTAGATAACCCTGAATATCTTGAAAATGCACATAGACGTATCAGAAAAATGCAGAAACAGGGTCTTGTTATAGGAAAAAATCTTTTGATAACTACAGAAACATATAATGAGCCCTTAGATATTAAAATATTGAATTCTATAATCAATGAGTATTTTATCTAATCATATGAGATTCAGTGGAATAAAGCTTTCTCATGAATTCCCACTTTGAGCTGACATCATGATTCCAAGAGCATCAGATATCTCAGAAATCTTCTCAAATGTAATCAGGTGTTTTATTATATCAGTCTCACTACCTGTATTTAAGAGTATACCTCTTGAAAATGTTATGGCAATGGAACATGAGAAGTATATGCTGTAAGAAAAAGACGTGGAATGTGTAAGTAAATTGAATTGAATAAGTGGGAAATAAATTATGTGAAGTGGGGAAAAGAAATGTTGTTCTTTCCCCACTTTTTTTAAACCATCGGTGTCAGACACTAATGGTACTTCAGTCAAATCTTGCAATGATTTGTGATTCATATGCAGTATCATAAATGGGCTGGGCGGTTTCATCACCTGGATATTCGTTATTATATTTGTGTGGAACAGGAACACGAACTCCTTTTCCAGCCAGAAACCATTCGTATTCAAGGTCAAGATGTCCAATGTCAATTGCCTGAAATCCTTTGCAGGCCAGGTCATAAGCAAGAACTCCTGCACAGGGACCCAGCGCAATGAGAATAATGTCATCAGTAGAAACATTAGTTAACGTGGCATTTAACAGGTCATCATATCTGCTGTATGAATTAGTTGCAGGAGCAAGAATACGCCTGATTGAATTACAGTTGCTGAATAAATCATTGCCCACACCAAGACGTGACTGTGAACCTTCTACAATGACAATGTTTCTGTTGTTCCATAATTGTTTCCAGCGTTCAAAACGTCTGCGTGGTGCGTCTGTGTGATTATCAGCATACATTACATATGGTCTTGTAACATATGCATCATAATATGTGAAGTCAGGATTCAGCACAGAAGCATGTTCAGAACGTGTTTCATCAGACATATACATTCGGATTCCATTAGCAGATTCTTCATTATATCTGTCGAGAGAACCATAATTATCAGCGATAGCAATTAATATTCTGTCACTTGTGTCCTGTATAATATTAAAAAGACGCTTTGCGAGACCAGAGTCATAGTTCTGGAATGGCTGTCTTTGATGATTGAAAATGATAGAAAATTCACCATCACCAAATCTTGCAATAGACCGCCTGTTGTATATCAGTTCATTAAGAGTTTCGTCGGAAGATCTGATATCAGGGTAAAAATAGTGTGAACAGAATTGGTTACGCGGATCATTAAGCTCGTATTTTAAATTTCGTGCATATATTAAAGCTCTCTGGGATTCAGCGCGGCTAATTGAGAGCTGTTCAATAATCGCATTAACGTGTTCTATCAGATCCTTTTCATTGCGGAATATATTAACAATAGATTCATTAAGTCTTTGAATTTCAGCATCGTAATTTTCCATTAATTATAACTCCTCATACAAAGTGTTGTTTTTGCAATATCAGATATTTACATTATCTTATAATAGCACATTAAAAGATTAATGAAAATAATAGTTAATATTTATTGTAACTTCGGAAATTGCTTAGTAAAATAAAAAAAACTAAATTGCTTAACAAAATATAATGGGAGAATGATATGATAGAGTTAAAAGAGGAGTTTTTCAAAGAAGAAGTGCGTTGCGGATTTACAGTCAGTGCAGAGATGAAGCATGTATGGGCTGCCGAAATGAAGATACTGTCATATATAATAGAAGTATGTAATAAATATGATATCCAGTATTTTGCCGACTTTGGAACGCTTCTTGGAGCAATAAGACATGATGGATTTATTCCATGGGATGACGATATAGATATATCTTTAAAAAGAGCTGATTATATGAAATTGTTATCAGCTTTGAAGAAAGAAAATAATCCAGATTATATCATTAACAGTTGTTATTTCAATAATGATAGAAGGAAGGTGTTTACAAGTATATCTAATTATACAGAAGTTCCAGTGCCAGATAATGTTCAGAAAAAATTCTACCAATGTCCTTATGTAGTGGGAATGGATATATTTGTGCTTGACTATGTCCCTAGAGATGAAGAGATGGCTTCAATGCAGAGAGCAATGTATACAGCTGTATATGACCTTGCACATAGACTTGACGAGATAACAGCAAATGGACAGCTTGAACAATATCTGCATGATGTTGAAGATATGTGCAATGTAAGCATTGTGCGTAATAATACAATCAGAGGGCAGTTGTGGAGACTTGCTGACAGAATAGCAGCAATGTTTACAGATGAAGAAAGTGACAAGCTGGTCTACATGTCTGAATATGTATCTGGATATCCAAACTTAATATACGATAAGGAATGGTTTGCAGAATCATTTGATAAAAAATTCGAAGATATGGATATTGCAGTTCCGCGCGAGTACGATAAAGTGCTTACACAGGGGTATGGTAACTATATGGAAATGAAAAGAAACACAGCAGCACATGAATATCCTTTTTTTAAGAATCAGAAAGCATTTCTGGAAGAGCTAAACGGCAGAAGATAAAGGGGTAATATATAATATGATATTAGATAACAATGTTGAAATCATGGAAGAAGATGAAATTATAAATTATGCAACAGAAATATTAGATGCGGTGGATAATAACAGGCTTGAAGATGGTGTTAATAATGGAGTATATACATATGCAAATCTTGTTGCGTTATTTCTTGCAACAAGCAGGATGGATAATGGCGCTAAATTATATAGATACTGTTATGAAGCCGCGATTAAATGTGGCGAGTCAAATGTAAGAAATAAAATATTGCGAAATGAAAAAATAAAAGTAGTATTTCTTCCAATATCTGCAGCAGAATGGCCAGCAGAATATATATACAGAGCAATGGAAAATGATGAAATATTTGAACCTGTTGTTGTCCCGGTACCACTTATTGGACGAAGCCGGGATGAGCGTAATAAAGTATATAATCAGACATACAGTTATTTTGAAGATAATAGCTATAATTTAAAAAAGGTATATAATCCGGATACAGAAGAAATAACTGGCTGGGATGCTGTTGGAGGATTTCCGGATATTGTTATTCATGTGACACCATGGTATCTGAACATGGCTAAAGAATATCAGATAACAAATTTACCATTGTCAGTTCTTAATATATCAATAGCTTATGGATTTAATGTTGCAACATCTGTCAAAGGAGACTATGAAGAAGAGTGTGTATATAACAAGGAATTTTTTAATCTTATGTGGAGAGTATACACAGAAACAGAAAAGGATATAGATGGATATAGAAGATACGAACTGCTGGCAGCTGAAAATGTTCGGATGAGTGGTTATATCAAGATGGATTATTTTTACAATAAACATATATATTCAGAGAATATTATGTGTAAACTTTGGAAGATACCAGAGGGAAGAGCATCTGAGGAATATAAGAAAGTCATAATTGCTCCGCATTTCTCAATAGGAGATGATAATCTGCTGTCGTTTTCAACCTTTGATAAGAATATGTGGTTTTTTCTATACCTTGCTGAAAAATATAAGGATAGTGTATCATTTGTATTCAAACCGCATCCTAATCTTAGAAATGCATTGATTAGCAAAGGGATAATGAAATCTATAGATGAATATGAGCAATATCTTGATATGTTCAGACACCTTCCTAATGCTGATGTAATAGAAGAAGGAGATTATCTTGCACTTTTCGATACATCAGATGCTTTGATTAACGATTCTATATCGTTCATATGTGAATATATGTATGTAAATAAGCCGATGCTGTTTTTGAGGAGGGAAGAGCAAAGATTGACAGAGTTGGGAAATATGGCAATAGAATCCCAGTATAATGCAGGTGGCAGAGATTATATGGCTATTGATAAATTTATTTCTGAAGTTGTTATATCAGGGAAGGATTATAAAAAAGCTGAAAGAGAGCATGTGTTTGAACAGGAATTAGATTATGTGCGGATAAATGGCAGAAATTCCGCAGAATATGTGTATGGGGATATTGTTAATTCCATCGGATGTGAGTAGAATGAAGCTTTCTCATAAATTCCCACTTTGAGCTGACATCAGCTTTTCTGAATATATTCTGTAAGTGCTTCTGTAAAGTATGTTCGCTGATTCCAAGAGAATCAGATATCTCGGAAATCTCCTCAAATGCAATCAGATGTTTTATAATGTCAGATTCCCTAGGGGTAAACTGATAAGTCGCCATAATATCATTAATATCTGGAAGAGTGTATGCTGTTGAATTAGCAGAGTTGTAGAAGTTTTCATATAAACGGCTGATAACAGCGTTAATATGCATGCCTATTGAACGCAGAAAGAACATGTCCTCAGATGAATATGCACCCTGGGATGAGGTTGAGAATAATGTAAGGACACCATACAGCTTGTTGTTAAAGCATATGGTAAGCTGGAGATTATCGTATATATCATATTTTTGGTAGCAAGCCTTATACATAGGAGTGTTAAAGCGATGTTCATCATCTACTATATCACTTTCTCGTATAACCTTAGATTCGTGTGAATATAGATTCCATCCTAAATCGTCAACATATTCATATGTAAGATACATCTCTTCAGCTTCAGTGAATTCTTCTGGATAACATGTAAGAACAGATAGTGCTATGTCACCATTATCAGAAGGTGTCTTTAATAATATGCTTGCATATGAAAATGGAATGACAAGCTTAAGAAGCTGGAAAAAATTGTCCTTGATATCAGATAAATCATTCCAGCGGTACATGTCATATATTAGGTCATTGATAATAAGATACTTGTTCTTTTCCATATGCTGACTTCCTTTTACATAAGATATATTGCCATTATAATAGCATATTCATGCCACAATGGAAATAACATACTAATACCGGCGGCTGTTTTATGTTATTATATACTTAAAAATAAGTATATGTACTCAAAAATAACTAGAACGTGGCTGAAAAAAGTTATTGAAATCTAAAAAATAACTTAGTAAAATAAAGTCAACAAATAAATAACTTAACAAAATACAAAGGCGTATTTTTAAATGTCTGAATTATCGTTCGGAAATTTAAAAATACGCCTTTATTTGTATCTAAAAACAATTTAAAAATCAGATTGACAGGGAGGACAACATTATGGCATCAAACGAACAGGTAATTAAGGATTTAGACAGGGTAATAGGATTAATCAAGACAGACACAGCAGATATTCCTGCTGAAGAGAAGAAAAAGATGGTAGCTGAGACACTTGACCATTTTGACAACTATGTCAGCCCAGGCTGGTTAAAATACCGTAAATCAGTTTCATCCGATTCAGAGGGCGGAGCAGTTCTTGAATGGCAGGATGAAGGGGCTTATTGCTATGGACTGAATGGTGAGAAATTCATCGACTGCCTTGGCGGATTTGGTATATATACATGTGGACACCGTAACAAAGAAATTCTTGATGTAGTTAAGGCACAGCTTGATCATCAGGCATTACATTCACAGGAATTGTTAGACCCACTCAGAGGCTATCTTGCTAAGGCAATGGCAGACATCACACCGGGCGACCTTCAGTACTGTTTCTTTACTAATGGTGGTGCAGAAGCAGTTGAGATGGCACTTAAGCTTGCAAGAATTGCAACAGGCGGACGCTGGTATATCTCAACAGTAGGTGCTTTCCATGGTAAATCAATGGGTGCTATATCATGTGGTGGTAAGAGTACATACCGTGTTCCATATACACCAATGGTACAGCAGGTACAGCATGTTGAATATGGTAATGCAGAGGATATGAGAAAGGCAATAAGAAATCTTACAGCAGTTGGTGAGAAAGTTGCAGCGGTTATTCTTGAACCAATTCAGGGTGAGGCTGGTGTAATCGTTCCACCTAAGGGATACCTCAAGGAAGTGAGAGAGATATGTGATGAATATGGAGTTGCACTGATATTTGATGAAATTCAGACAGGTATGGGACGTACAGGTACAATGTGGAGATGTGAGGCAGAAGGAGTTACACCAGATATCATGACATATGGTAAAGCATTTGGCGGCGGTATACTTCCTATCACAGGTATCATATGTAAGCCTTCAATGTGGGTAGACCAGCTTGTAGAGAACCCATGGTTACTTGGTTCACCAACATTTGGCGGCAATCCACTCTGCTGTGCAGCAGCTATTGCGACTATCAAGTATATGCTTGAAAATGATATTCCGGGCGTATGTGCTAAGAAGGGTGAAGTGTTAAAGGCTGGACTTGAAAGCCTTGCAAAGAAGTACCCAGAGATAATTCAGGAAGTTCGTGGTACAGGTCTTATGCTTGCGGTCGAATTCCATACATGCGAATTAGGATATGAGACATCTAAGGGATTATTTGCTAGAAGAGTCATGACAGCAGGAACATTAGTTAATGCCAAGACAATACGTTTTGAGCCAACAGCAGTTATATCAGAGCAGGATATTAAAGATGTTATATCAAGATTTGATGAAGCACTTGCTGATGTTAAGGCAGCTATGTAATAAGTCAGAAGTGCTAAATGGCTTATAAATGAAAAATGCAGTGTATTAAATATATTAAACAGGAGGTGCGCCATGGAAGTTAAGAAAATGTATATAGATGGTGAGTGGGTGCTGGCAGAGTCGGGAAAGACAGTAGACACTATTAATCCATCCAATGGTGAAGTATTAGCAGTTATAACGGATGGAGATGTTGTAGATGTAAGAAAAGCCGTAGCAGCAGCCAAGAAGTCATTCTACAAGACAAGAGAATGGAGAGATATGGATTCACAGACGAGAGGAGACATACTCTTAAAGATTGCTGATGAGATGGATAAATGCAGAGAAGAGCTTGCCAGAACTGATACATTAGACCATGGCAAACCACTCCGTGAGGCAGAGGCTGATGTCGATGATGCGATACATACATTCAGATATTATGCAAGCCTTATCAAGACACCACATGGCGGTGTGTATGAAGTTAATGAGGGCTTTGGCAAAATGCATTCTTATACAGTGCATGAGCCTACCGGCGTGTGTGCACTTATAACACCTTGGAATTATCCACTGCTTATGGGCGTCTGGAAGTTAGCACCAGCACTGGCAGCAGGCAACAGCGTTGTATTTAAGCCAAGTTCTAACTGCGTGCTTTCAAGCATAAAAATGTTTGAAATATTTGAAAAAGCAGGACTTCCTAAAGGATGCGCCAATCTGGTATTAGGGCCGGGTGGAGTTGTAGGTAATGAATTAGCCGAAAATGTGGATGTAGATATGATAACATTTACAGGAAGTACATCTGTTGGTCAGAGCATTATGAGAGCGGCAGCGGTTAATGTCAAGAAAATCGGACTTGAGCTTGGTGGCAAATCACCTAATGTAATATTTGCAGATGCGGATATAGAGGGTGCTGTAGAATGGGCGATGATAGGAATATTCTTAAATCAGGGCGAGATATGCTCGGCTGGTTCAAGAATAATCATAGAGGAGAGCATCAAAGATAAATTCGTTAAGCGTCTGGCTGAGAGAGCCAATGCAATAACTATAGGCAATCCACTTGATAATCCTGATATGGGGCCTCTTGTATCAGAAAGCCACATGAATAAGGTACTTTCGTATATCAAGTCAGGTATTGACGAAGGCGCAACACTCGTATGCGGAGGCAGCCGATATACTGACAATGGATGTGATAAGGGATTCTATGTAAGACCTACAGTGTTTGATAACTGTACAGATGATATGACAATTGTTAAAGAAGAGATATTCGGGCCGGTTGTTACAGTACAGACATTCAAGACTGAGCAGGAAGCAATTGACATGGCTAATAATACACCTTATGGACTTGCGGGAGCAGTATTTACAAGTGATGGCGCAAGAGCCTTAAGAGTTATTAAGGAGATAAGAGCAGGCATAACATGGATTAACTGCTATAATCCATGCTTTAATGAAGCTCCATGGGGCGGTTATAAGATGTCTGGTATCGGCCGTGAGCTTGGCGTGCATGGACTTGAAGAATATCAGGAGATTAAGCAGATTAATATTAATCTTAATCCGGGAACTGTTGGATGGTATGAGCATTAGAAGGAGAATTTGATATGGGACTTAGCAAGATAGAAATAATCACAGGAATGCAGAAATTTAATGGTTTGAAAAAGATATTAAGTGACGCCGGTGTTGGAGGCATGACATTTACACAGGTACTTGGATGCGGCAGGGAGAAAGGCTCAAGAGAGTATGAGGTTGATGAAAGATGTGAGATGGAGCTTCTTCCTAAGCAGATGGTAAGTGTTGTAGTAGACGATGCGAAGCTTGATAAGATACTTGATGACATTAAGAAGGAATTATATACAGGCCATATTGGCGATGGAAAGATATTCGTATATCACATTGATAATGTGATAAGAGTCCGCACAGGAGATGAGGGCATTGATGCATTGTAAACCTTGTAACTGATAGGAGAGCTGCTTATGGAAGAGAAGAAATTAGGTTTAAGAAATGTTGTATCTGTGTCCGTAGGTCTTGTAATTGCTACAAGCTGTCTTGTATCACTTGGACAGGGAGCAGGTTCAATAGGTGTAGTATTCATAATCGCTATGATTATAGCGTGCCTGTTTAATATGATATCAATGGCATCTATGTCTGAGTTAAATGCGTTGATGCCTAACACAACAGGCGGACTTGCGCAGTATACTCTGGCAAGTCTTGGACCAGTTCCAACCCTTGTGTCAATGGTTGGCGGATATATACTGTGCAATGTATTGTCTGCCGGTGTTGAGGCATCCATATTCGCATATGCGATGGGCGAGATATTACATCTTCCGATATCTAATTTCTGGTATACATTTATAGTTACAGTGGTTCTTCTTATAGCTAATCTGCAAGGCGTAGATATGTTTGCCAAGGTTCAGGATTTAGTTGCATATCTTTTACTTGGCTCTATGCTGGTTATGGGAATTATAGGAATACTTGGTTGGGGAACCGGAACAATGATAGAGCAGCCATATTACACCACTACTAAACTGTCGGATATAATACCTATGATAGGTGTTGCTTTCTGGCTGTTTATAGGTGCTGAATATGCGATTCCTATATCAAAGGATGTCAAAAATGCAAAGAGAAATGTACCTCTTGGAATGTTCATTGCACTTGGAATAATGTGTGTGGTTCAGTCTGTTATGATATTTGGTTTCCATAATTATACATATTGGACTGATTTGAAGGAATCACCAGCTCCACATCTTTTATATGGCATGAATCTTCTTGGAACACCGGGAAAGATATGGATGACACTTGTCGCAGCACTTGCAGTTATAAGCACACAGAATTCGAGCATTCAGGGATTATCCAATATATGTCAGGGAATGGCGAAGATGAATATGATGCCACAGGCATTTGCAAAGACTAATAAGAAGAAAGTTCCATATGTAGGCGTGTGGTTTGTAAGCATACTGATTCTTATATTCGGATATATAAGTAATGATTCGTCAGAGCTTATCAGCTTTCTGATTCTTGTTGGCTCTGTTTTCTGGATGGTTTCATACATATTTGCACATATTGATGTACTTGTGTTAAGAAAGAGACTTCCCAAAGCACCAAGGAATTTTAAAGTGCCGTTTGGCCCAGTGCTTCCACTTATAGGAATAGCTGGAACGACATATATGATAATTAATATATCAACAGACCCGACAGAGAGAATGATGATATGGCTCGTGACGGGAATAACATTCCTTGTTCTGTTTATATACTCTGTTATCTGGATTAAGTTCAAGATGAAGATACCTGTATTTAAGAGCGTTCCTCTTGAAAAGGTCATGGCGATGGAGCATGAGATGTATTATGCTGTGAGAAAAAGACGTGGGATGTGTAAGTAGATTAAATTTAATGCGGTTCACAGACAGGCACAATAGATGAAACAGAACGATTCTATCATGGTTTTGTACTTGGATTAATGGCTCGGCTTGCAGATAAGTATGCCATAACTTCTAATAGGGAGAGTACCATAGAGAAAGAGCAGAACACAAATCACACGCAGGTCCGGTAGGGGACTGTTGCATCATTGTTGAATCCAAGGCTTAACGAAAAAACAAGGAATGTGCATCTTTATTGCACGCTCATGGCACGTTGAAAGTATGGCAAAACTATATAGGTAATGATATAATAAAATATACATTTTATTCATATAAAGTAAATTGACTTTTATGCCCTAAAATATTATGATTAAGGGCATAAAAGTCAATTTGTTTTTAAAGAAGGTGATTGCATGAATATCTCAGATAAAATAATACAGTTTGCAAAAGAAAATAATGGTATTGTTACAACTGCTATTCTTGCTGAAAAAGGAATACTGCGAGGAAATTTAAAAAGACTTGTTGATGAAGGAAGACTTGAAAAAACGGCGAGAGGAGTATATATTTTGCCAGAAATATGGGAAGATGAATTTGTGAATTTGCAGGCAAGATTTAAAAAAGGTATTTTTTCTGATGAGACAGCTTTGTTTTTATGGGATTTGACAGATCGCACACCAAATAGATATGATATGACCTTTCCACATAATTATAATTTAACAAATGCAAGGAATGAAAGAGTAAATTGTTCAAGAGTGAAGCAGGAATGGTATACCGAAGGGAAAACTCATATAGAATCTCCGGGAGGAAATAGAATAATAGTATATAATATGGAACGGACTTTATGCGATATTTTGCGTAAACGAGGAGGAGCAGATACAGGAGTCATTGCAGAATCATTCAAACGATATGCAGCTAGAAAGGACAAGAATATTCCACTTTTGTCAGAGTATGCGAAGAAGTTTCATGTTGAGGAAAAGGTAAGAAGTTATCTGGAGGTGTTGATATGAAAAATGCAATGCAGCTTAAAGCCGTTATTAAAAATATATCAAAAGACAAACATATCTCGGCACAGCTTGTAATGCAGAATTTTATGTTGGAGCGTTTGTTGGAACGAATTTCTGTTTCAAAGTATCATCAGAATTTCATATTAAAAGGTGGTTTTCTTATAGCGGCGATGGTTGGTTTAGATACCCGTGCTACTATGGATATGGATGCAACATCAGAGAAACGAGGCTCTTTGGAGGTATTGAAGGATTATAAGAATATCATGGATACTGTAAGAAACAGTGATGTGATGATTAAGCAGTGGAGGACGTATCAGAAAGATTTTGAATATGCAGCGGATATCAATTTTGATGATGATAAGTTTTACAGAAAAGAATTCAATATACTTTCAGGTTCAAAGGGAGTTGATATTATAGCGTCATCAGATAAATTTATTCATATGATAGAGATAAAGAACTGCAAGGGTAAAGAACAGGATAATATATGGAGAATTGGTGTTAATAATAAAAATATCAAAAAGCGGGTGTATAATGATTCTGACAGATTTGTAAAGCCGATGGTTAGTCAGCGCGAATCGGCAGAGGTTATAGAGTTTATATAAGAGGTTAAGAAATAATGATATACAATATATTGAAAGTCTGAAAGGTTAAGAAGTATCACTAATTAACCGATATATTATTTATAATTAGGAATTATAGATGATAATTCAATTGAGATACAAGAATTATTATCAACGTGCGAATGGAGTCGCTTTTATTGATATAATATCGTTAATATAGATAGAATGACGATTGATGTGTAAAGCCCTGCATTTGTATGCAGGGCTCTTTTTGGCTAGATGTATTAAGACAAACTGTGTTTAATGGAAAATATTAGGTGATAGATATGAAAAGTAAATTAACAGATGATTGGAAAGATATAAGTGAATTGGTTATATATGGGTTTGGAAAAGTAGCTCATGATAATATAGAATTTTTTAAAAATAATTTTAACATTGTGTACATTGTAGATAGTAATAAAGAAAAATGTAATTGTGAATTTAAAGGTATATCAGTAAAACATGTTGATGATGTAAAAGATGATTTGAAAAATTATAAAATAGTAATTATGACAGCTAACAGGAATGCCGCTTTAGTTGGGGAAGACCTTGAAAAATTTGGATTACAGTCAGGAAAAGATTTTTGCTCAATGGAGCAGTTCCTTACTGAGTGGTTTTGGAATTATAAGAAAAAAGTCTGTTTAATGGAAGTACATAGTACAATAACATCACGATGTACTTTAAAATGTAAGCATTGTAATATGTTCATGCCATATTATAAGGAACATGTAGATTATACAGCTAAAGATATATTAGAGGATTTAGAATTGTTGTTCAGACACGTGGATTATATTGTTGCATATGAAATTCTTGGTGGAGAACCGCTTATTAATGGTGAACTTGCAGACATGATAAGGCAGATTGGTGATAGGTATGGTAATAGAATAGGTAATATTGGGATTATCACTAATGGAACATTACTGCCGGATGAACAGCTTATAGAAACATCTAAGAAATATAATGTCAAATTTGATTTTAGTGATTATACAGATGTAGTAGATTATAAAAAAAGATTTGATGAGTCTGTAAAGATAGTAAGTGACGCTGGTTTAAGATATTCAGTGAACCATTCTCTTAGATGGTGTGATTTTGGATTCCCGGTTAATAACAGAATGTATGATTTTGATAAAGTAAGAGAACATATGCTTTCATGCGGACCAATATTTCATGGACTTAATGATGGAAAGTATTATTATTGCCATGTATCCTGGAGTGCTGATAAAGCAAAATTATTAAAAAATGTACCAGATGATTATGTTGATTTAAGAACACTTGATGATGATGACAGAGCAAAAGAAGCAATACTAGAACACAGTAATGGTAATATGGCAAAAGGATTTGTGAAACTTTGTAAGATATGTGGAGGTTGTGGTAATGACAACACAGAATTTGTAAAAGCGGCAGAGCAGATGTAAATATCAGACAATGAAACATACTAAATTAGAAGGATTATATACATGGAACAGAAGTCTAAATATGATATAGAAATTGAAAATTTCAGACATAATTTTAGCAGCATAAAAAACAAGAGAATAGCAATATATGGAATGGGAAGGCGTAGTGCAACGCTTCTCCCAGGGATAACTGACTTTAATATTGCTGGAATTTTGGATAGGGATGAAAGTAATGTTGGAAAAGAATTATGTGGAATTAAAGTAATATCTATAAAGAATGTAGAGAATTATGTAGATGCAATTATTATTAATTCAGACCCATCTAACTATGAGATAATATACAAAAGAATTGCAAATGATGTTACAGTTCCAGTGTATTATGCAGACGGAAGAATAGCAAGTTTATCAAATAAAGATACAAGATATGAGCAGAATAAGTATTGGGAAAGCTCGTATAAGGAGTTAAAAAACAAGATAGATAAAGCAGACATTGTTTCATTTGATATATTTGATACATTAATAATGAGGAAAATTTTTTCACCAGAGGATGTATTCAGATTATTAGGAGAAAAAGTCAGAACAGAATTAAAATTAGATTGTGAGATTGCTGGTATAAGAGCACAAGTTGCTGCACAATGTGGGCCATACGCAAATATTAACGAAATATATGAACAGATAAAGAAGTTATGTATGAATCTCACAGATGAGAATATATCGGATATCATGAAGATGGAGAAAGATATAGATTTAGATTTATGCATTGCAAGAAAAGATATCGTAGATTTATATGAGTATTGTGTGACATCAGGGAAAGAAGTTTATCTTGTGAGCGATATGTATTATACATTAGATGATATTAATTGTATATTAAGTAAATGTGGAATAACACCACCATGTAATGAACATATATGGATATCATGTGAGAAAAAATGTGATAAAGTATCAGGCTCGATATGGAAAGAATATTCTGAATTGGTTGGCAAGGATATCAAGTGTCTGCATATAGGCGATAATAAAACAGGGGATGTAGAAAATCCTGCAAAATATGGAATAGATTCATATTATGTTATGAGTGCTAAAGATATACTTATGAATTCTTCTATATCAGAATTAGCATCACATGTTAATACAGTATCAGATAGCATATGTCTTGGACTTGTAATTTCCAAGCTGTTTAATAGTCCATTTGCATTATGCAGTACGAATGGTAAAGTATCATACGATGACAGTGAGATTTATGGATATTGTGTCTATGGCCCATTACTTGAAAAGTTTCTTATATGGTTGTATTACAATTCAAGAAAAGACGGAATAGATAAGCTGTTATTCTTTGCAAGAGATGGCTATTTCCTTGAGAAAGATTATAAAATTGTATCACAATTATTAGATGATGGATACAAGCAGGACTGGTGCTATCTTCCAATATCAAGGAGACTCATATATATGGCAACTATGAAGAGTGAAGATGATTTGAAGAGAGTTATAGCTTTTCCTTATGTAGGAACATTTGCTGATTATATGAAGTCCAGATTTGAGATAACAGTTACAGATGCAACATCCGAATATAATGATAGGCAGATTAATGCAGTGGGAGACAGCCAGAATATATTAAATTGGATTCAGCCATATAAAGATAAAATAATGGAACAGGCTAAGAGAGAAAGAGAAAATTATCTTGATTATCTTAAATCTGATGGTGATATGCAAAAGGAATTATCTTATGGAACAGTTGATTTGGGATATTATGGAACAAATCAGTATTATCTGCAACGATTAACTGGAATTAAGACAAAAGGGTATTGCTTTTATGCATGTTTGTCAAAAGATAATATTTATAACAATGAAATAACAATGGATGGGTGTTTTCAGTATGGTGATGATTATACTGCAGAAAAAAGTATTGCAAGTAATAAGAATATGTATATAGAAACATTTATTACGGCTCCACATGGTATGATCAGATATATTGATGACAGAGGAAATGCAGTATGCCAGCCTGATAGAAAGAGCCAGAAAAATTTCAATGTTAAGGAAAAAGTAAATTGTGGCGCAGTTGACTTTATTAATGATTATATCAGTATTTATAAGACAATATTAGCTGTCAATTGCAGTGAATGCATAAAATCAATGTCAGATAGAACAGAAAGCTTGGAAGATATTTTATTTTTTAATATGTTGAACGGTATGTGTAATATATCGAAAAATATTCTTGAAGGATTTTATTTTGATAATGATTTTATCGGTGGGAAAGAGATAGAGTTAGAAATATAATATTATACAGAGAAATATTGAGGTAAAATATGAGCTTTGAATATAATGATGAGACTTTTAAAAAGATACAGAACGTAGAATTAGAAATGCTTAAAGAGGTTGATAGAATATGTAGAAAATATGACATAATCTATGAATTAGATGGCGGAACATTGCTGGGGGCGGTCAGATATGGAGGCTTCATTCCATGGGATGATGATATAGATATCAGAATGTTAAGAAAAGATTATGATAAGTTTTGTGACGTGTGTCAGAATGAATTTGGAGAGAAATATTTTTGGCAGACATATCATACCGATCCGGGATATCGATGGGAGTATGGCAGAGTCCTAAAAAATAATACAAAGTTTTTTAGAAGTGATCATGAGATGATAAAAAGCAGGAATGGCATATTTTTAGATATTTTTCCATGCGATAATATGCCGGAAAAAGGGCTTTCAAAGTCGATATTTAATCTTAGAAGTTTTATAGCAAGAAAAATAGGTTATTCTGTTGTTGGTGCTAGATATGAAAAAAATATATTAAAAAAATTAGCATACAAACTGCTTGCATTAATTCCAATGAGACTTGTTGCCAAAGAGTATGATAAATTGTCACAAATGTATGCTGGAATAGAAACAAAATATGTTAGGACAACAGGCTGGCATTGGAAACAAGAAAGTAAAGGATACCTTCGTTCATGGCTTACAGACTATGAAGAAATAAAATTTGAAGATATGGTAGCTTTTGCACCGAAGGATACAGATGGTTTTCTCAGATACATGTATGGTGATGATTATATGACACCACCTCCAGTAGATAAAAGAAAACCCCAGCATCTTGCAACGTTGATTGAATTTGGAGAGGAGTAGTTATGACTTACGAAGAATTTAAAAAATTACAATATAAGGCAGAAAATAAAGAAGAAAATTTACTTACTGAAGAAGAATTAAATAAATTGAAACCATACAAGGTTGATAATGCAATTATTATGGCTGCTGGTTATAGTGCAAGATGCATGCCTTTATCTAATGTTCTTCCTAAAGGGTTGTTCCGTGTTAAAGGTGAGATACTTATTGAAAGAGAAATACGACAGTTACAGGAAGCCGGAGTTAAGGAAATTATAGTTGTAACTGGGTTTATGCAGGAAAAATTTCAATATTTGAGAGACAAATATGGGGTTATTTTAATTCACAATGATGATTATGATAAATATAATAACATAGCGTCACTATATAAAGCACAGAATTATATGAAAAATTCTTATATTTTATGTTCTGATAATTATTATGCAGATAATGTGTTTCATAAATATGTCTATTCGCCATATTATTCATGTGTGTATTCAGAAGAATACTGCGATGAATATTGCGTATTAGAAGAAGATAAAGATGGCTATATAACAAGTATTAAACGAGGTGGTGGAAAAGCGTGGTATACAATAGGGGACTGCTTTTTTGACAGAAAGTTTTCTGATACATTTGTTAAATATATGAATGAAGAATGGAATGACATGAATACAAGAAATATGTTAATGGATGATTTCCATATTCAACACATTGATGAATTAAAATTAAAAAAGGTTGAACGTGAAAAAAACAAGGTATTGGAATTTGACACATTAGAAGAATTCAAGCAGTTTGATAATTCTTTTGAAGAGTTTATGAATGAGAATCTTGATCAGTCTAATGAAGTTATCAAAGTGTTTTCGAAATATTCGGAAGTTAAGTCATATCATTCAGTACCAACGGTACAGAAAAGTGGAAGGCTTCATTTAAATGAGAATTTATTCAAGCCATCTCCTAAATGTCTGGAAGTATTGAAAAATATTACAATGGAAGATTTGTATTTATATGATTTGGGAAGAAATGATGAATTAGTTGAGACATTATCCTCATCATTAGGAATTTCATCTAATAATATTTTTATACATAATGGTTCAGCAGAAGTTATTAAATCAATAGGAAGCATATTGCTTAATGAGAATGATATAGTTTTAATTCCATCACCTGGCTGGAGTTATTATAAGAGTGTTGCAGATGCCAAATTCGCAAAATGTATTACATACGAGGTATGTGAAAAAGAAGATACATATGAGTATAATATAGAGGATCTTCTCCAAAAGGCTAAAGAAAATAATCCTAAGGTAATTATTATTACATCTCCACAGATGCCGACTGGATGTGGAATATCATACAATGATATTGAAAAAGTGATAAGAGAAAATACTAATTCGATTATTTTATTAGATGAAGCATATTGGGGATATGGAAATGATGATAATAAGTTTGAGAAAAAAATCATTACTAAATATAGCAATGTAGTAATAACAAGAACCTTTTCAAAATTCTATGGACTTGCTGACATACGTATTGGTTATGGATTATGCAGTTACCCATTAAGACGTACGATATGCCTGGACTTACCATTGTTCAGGGCATGTGGGATAAGCAGGAAAATAGCGGTGGCAGCAATTAAAGACACGGAATATTATAAGAAAATGAAATTAGAGACAAATTCAGTCAGAGAGTGGTTTTATACTGAATTAAATAAAATTCCAGGGGTAAAGGCATATAAGTCAGAGTCTAATTTTATTTTTATAAAGCTTGATAATGCAGATGCTGGAAGAGTGCGGGCTTATATGGAAGAAAATGGATTGCTTATAAGATTATTTACTGATAAAGATGCCCTCAGATTAAGAATTACAATTGGACCAAAAGATATTATGGAAAGAGTGATTTATCAGTTGAAAAGGGCATTAAGATAGGAGAGCAGATGTTAGAAGAATTAAAAGAATTTAGAGATAAGCTGGATAATTTAATGTGTTCATGCATGGACAAGACGATTGTTATTTATGGGTATGGATATTCGGGAAGATTTGTTTAAAATAATCAATTTGAAATTATGACACGACAGAGAGTTGTGAATATATATGTTTCAAAATTTAATAGTTAATATTTTTAAAGAGAGGATACTTATGTTTTTTGATAATTATGAATTGCTTATAAAGTATATATGTGATAAAAGCAATGAAAAAGAAATATATATATGGGGTGTATCTGTGTATGGCAATTATCTGGGCATATTATTAAATGAAAAAAAAATAAAATGGTCTGGATATTTTGATAATTATTCTGTGGATATAAATAAGCAATACAACGGGAAAAATGTATATAGCGGAAAAAATATCTGTTGTAATGATAATGTTATGTATATATTATCAATGCGTTCTTATGAAGCTGTTTATAAACAATTGAAACTTGCAGGAATAAAAGACGAACAAATAATAATGATATCGGATGTTTCAATCTTTTCTATGATTGAGGATGAAGTTATTAATGTTTCGCAGTATTCAAAAAAAATAAAAAAATTTCAGAATATTCATAATGGAGAACGCTGTTTTATAATTGGAAATGGTCCAAGCTTGAAAATAGATGATTTACAGAGATTAAAAAACGAGCATACATTTGCATGTAATCTTATTTTTCAGTGCTTTGATAAAACTGAATGGAGACCAGAATATTATTTCTTTTTAGAATCTAATTCGACTACATTTGAGTCAAGGGAATTAGTAAAAAATCTGATGAATAACTGTCGTGCAGCATTTGTAAGAGGAGGAGGATCTTTATATAAATATCGGGATGATAAGGATTTGGATAATTTGTATTACATGAAAATGAAACTTCCAGAAAATATTGATAGTATTTCATTTTCAGGTGATTGTTCTCTGGAGGTATATTCTGGAACGACTACTACATATGCCATGATACAGATGGCAGCATATATGGGATTTAAAAAGATATATTTAATTGGTATTGATCATACATTTTCAAAAATAATTGATAAGAATGGAAATGTACATGACGGGGTGATATCAAAAGGGGAAGAACATGCAGCTTTCCTTGGAAATTATAATCTGCCTAATGGGTCAGAGGTGTATAAGGCGGAGAATGCCTATTGTGCAGCACGTAAATATTGTGAGATGAACAATATAGAAATTTATAATGCAACAAGAGGTGGAATGTTGGAAATATTTGAAAGAACAGATTTTGACTCGTTGTTTGAAAAATAGAGAGGTACAAAATGAAGTGTAAAATATGCGGAAATGAAAAAATATCTGTGGTTTACAATGGCAGAATCAGAGATGGAAAGTTAGAACATTATACTGATTCAGATGTAGAAATATATAAATGTGACCATTGTAAAGTAATGTGGCATGAACCAATAATGAATCTTGAACAATATTATGAAAGCGCTGAATATAGAAAATCATTAGAGGGGTCAACGGATGAAGAAACATTTTATCGTTTACATGATAAAGAAACGATAGATAAATTTAGATATACTGGAACGGAAATTTATAGAAATAAAGTAACAGCAGATATAGGATGTGGGTGCGGTGCATTTTTAGATTATATTAACGGTGTATCGTCAAGTGTAATTGCGATTGAACCATCACAATTTTATCGTAATGTTATGGATAGAAAGGGATTTTACACTTATCCTTATGCGGCTGAAGCGTTAAAGGAGTGGAGAAGCAAGGTAGATGTTTTAACTTCTTTTGACGTGATTGAACATGTTGAAAAACCACAGGATTTTTTGAAAGAGTGTAAGGATTTACTTAAAGAAGGAGGAACTGCTATTATTGGAACGCCGACAGATGCTCCGATTATGAGAGCATTGCTTGGAACAATATATGAAAAGAAAATTTTGTTTAGCACACAGCATTTATGGATCTTTTCAGAGGAAAGTCTTAGAACAATGGCAGAGGAAGCAGGCTTTTCTTATATAGAAATAAAATATTATCAGCGTTACGGGATTGCAAATATGTTGGGATGGATAAAGGAAAAAAAGCCAGGAACTGAGATTCCGGACAGCGCTGTATCTGATATTTTGGATGCTGTTTGGAAGAAAGATTGTGAGATGCAAGGTAATTCAGATTATATCGTATTATATGCACACAAGTAAAAAGAGAAAAGGATGGATTGTAAGAGCATGAAGGTTGTATCATTTATACCAATAAAGTTAAATAATCAGAGACTGCCAGGAAAAAATATTAAGGACTTGAATGGTAGACCATTATGTGATTATATCTTTAAAACAGTTAAAGATATTTCACAAATAGATGAAAAATATGTATATTGCAGCGATGAAAAAATATGTGATTATATTCCAGAAGGCATAAACTTTTTAAAAAGAAGCAAGACATTGGACGGCTTTGAAGTGAAAGGACTGGATATAATAGAACAATTTGTAAAAGATGTCGATGCAGATATTTATGTACTTACACATGTTACCCAGCCATTTACAAGATCTGAATCTATAATAAAAGGATTAGAGGCAGTGCTGAGTGGGGAGTATGATTCAGCATTTAGCTGCGTTAAAATACAGGATTATTGTTGGTATAAAGGAGTCCCATTTAATTATGATATGAAAGATATTGTTACGACACAAAATTTAGAACCTGTTTATATGGAAACAGGAGCTTTTTATATTTTTACCAAAGATGTTTTTGTCAATTTACATCAGCGTATAGGAAAAAAACCATTTATGTGCAGTATTGACCAGATGGAAGCTGTTGATATTGACGAGCCGGAAGATTTTGAGTTTGCAAAAGTTGTTGAACAATATTTGGAAAGGAACAGTAAATGAAAGACATAGAGATTCTTGATTGTACCCTGCGTGATGGTGGAAGGATAATAGACTGCAAATTTCAGGATAATGAAATTATTGGTATTGGCAAGTTTTTAAAGAAGTCAAACATAGACATCATAGAACTTGGTTTTTTAAGAGACAATATTAATTATTGTGGAAACAGTACTTTTTTTGGAACAGTTGCTCAAGCAAACTATTATGCAGAGAATATAGGAGAGGGAAATCAGCGGTATGTTTTATTTGTTGATTACGGCTTATATAATATAGAAAATTTGGAGGAGAGAAATAATAAAAGAATAACAGGTATTCGATATGGCTTTACCAAAAAAAATTATTATGAGCATCGTGATGATATTATATCCGAAATGAAAATGATTCAAAAAAAGGGATACGACTTGTATGTTCAAACCGTTTTTACAAATGGGTATACGACAACGGAATTGTTGGAACTGATTGGTATTGCTAATGAAATCAATCCTGTTTCATTTGGTATAATAGATACATATGGATCAATGTATTTAGATGATTTAGATTATATTTGGAATGTTGTAAATCATAATTTGAAAAAAGAAATAGCGATAGATTTTCATTCTCATAATAATATGCAGATGTCATTTGCAATGGCACAAAGGATTATACAATTATCAAATAATGAGCGTAAAATCATTATAGATTCTACAATAAATGGAATGGGGAAATGTGCAGGTAATCTCAATACCGAATTAATTATAGACTATTTGGCTCGGAAAAAAAATTATGATTACAATACGGATGCTATATTAGATGCAATAGATTGTTATATTGAGCCATATAAAAAAGATAATGAGTGGGGGTATTCAATTCCTTCATTTATGGCTGGTATATACAAAGCACATCCTAATAATGTAATATTTCTTACATCAAAGTATCGCTTGCAAAATTGTGATGTAAAGTATATTATATCCAGCATTGATGAGGAGAATAGACAGAGGTATAATTACGATTTAGTTCAAAAATTATACCTGGAATATTCTTCAACTAAGGTTAATGATTCAGGAACTGTTGAAAAACTTGTTGATAAATTTAATGGACAAACCATTTTGATAATGGCTCCAGGAATAACAATAGAAAAATACAAGCCTGTTATTACAAAATATATACAAGATTATAATCCAATAGTGATTAGCGTAAATTTTAAGCCATGTGATTTTAAGACTGATTATATATTTTTTTCTAATGCAATTCGTTGGGAAGAATTTAAAGGGAATAAAGAAGAGTCTGATTCAGAAAAGTATATATTAACAAGTAATATTCATACAAAAGATGATAAATCGTTAGTCATCAATTATTCTAGTCTGATTGAGGAAAGTAGTGTGCTGCCAGATAATAGCACAATAATGTTATTGAATTTATTAGATCAATTGGGAGTGAGTAAAATTGCAATCGCGGGGTTTGATGGTCTGGACGAGCAAAAAAGTAACTATATTAATGGAACAGAACCAATACGACATATTAATATGACATATAAACAAATAAATGAAGAAATTAGTAATTTATTTAAAAATTTTAGAGAACGTGTGGCAATGAAAATAAATATTGAGACAATAACCCCAAGTAAATATTCATAGAAAGAAGGTTGTTTAGTGGAAAAAGCAATTTGTTTTGGTGCGGCAGGCGGTGGAAAAAGACTGTTTGATGAAATATCAGAAAAGTATGAAATAATAGCATTTACAGATAATGATAAAGATAAAATAGGAACGAGTATAAATGGAATAAAGACTTATGGTATTGAAGAATGTTTCCAATTAGAATGGGATGTTGTTGTTATAACATCAGCTCCGGGTATGGTGAATATAAAACAACAGCTTATTAGTATGGGAATAGATTCCAGAAAAATTGACACAACTTTTATTGAGCTTCCATTGTTAAGCAGAATTTCATTTTTGGAAAAATTATCCCAAATACAAAATTTTAACAATGCAGCGGTTGCAGAAGTAGGGGTTTTTGAGGGAGATTTTGCAAAATGGATTAATCAATTTTATGCTAAGCAGAAGTTGCATCTTTTTGACACGTTTGAGGGGTTTGATAAAAGAGATATTGATAAAGACAGATTGTATTCAGAAGCTAAGGTTGGAGATTATTCTAATGCGAGTATTGACATGGTAATGAAAAAGATGATTTATCCAGAAAATGTTATAATACATAAGGGATATTTTCCAGATACAGCAAAGCAATTAGGAGAGGAACGTTTCGCATTTGTTAATTTGGATGTGGACTTATATGAACCTACATATAACGGATTGAAACTTTTTAAAGATAAGATGATTTCAGGTGGAGTAATTCTGGTACATGATTATTTTGCAACGAATTTTAAAGGGCCGCATGAAGCTGTAAACCAATTTCTTGAGGAAATGAATGGGCGTTATGCCAAGTATCCAATAGGTGATGGGATAAGTATTATGATAACCGGTTTTTAAAAGGTGGTATTAATGAGTATAAAATTGTTTGTTATGGATGTTGATGGAACAATGACAGATGGAAAGATATATATTGGAAATTCAGGAGAAGCTTTTAAATCTTTTGATGTTAAAGATGGATATGGAATACATTGTATTTTACCATGTAAACAAATTATTCCGGTAGTATTAACTGGAAGAAAATCTGATATTGTTGAAAATCGATGTAAAGAATTGGATATACCATATGTTATACAAGGGAGCAAAAATAAAGTAGACGATTTAGAAAAATTATTACATATTCTTAAACTGGAATGGAAGAATGTGGCATGTATGGGTGATGATCTTAATGACTTAGATATAATAAAAAAAGCAGAGTGGTCTGCATGTCCAAATGATGCGGTAAAACCAGTTAAGGAAGTGTGCAATTTTGTTGCATCAAGAAATGGTGGAGGGGGAGCTGTACGAGAAGCAATTGAGGCATTGTTAGAATATACTAACTGACAATAATGATTAAAAATGAGGGATGAATATGCCTATAAAGATAACAATTATCACATCAATTTATAATAAATCAAAATATTTATCTGATTATGTTCAAAGTATAAAAAGCCAGACATTTAAGGATTTTGAGGTTATATGTGTTGACGATTGTTCCACAGATGATTCTTTAAAACAGTTACAAATATTAGTTTCAAAGGATTCCAGGTTTAATATTATTATTAATGAAGAAAATTGTGGACTGTCAGTTAGCCGTAATAAGGCAATTGAATTGAGCAAAGGAAAATATATCTGTTTCCTTGATGCAGATGATTGTTTTGTGCCGCAGGCACTGGAAATATTGTGGGAAACTGCAGAAAAATATGGGGCGGAAGCAGTTTTTTTTAGTGCCTTGGAATATTCTGAGGATTTAAAGAAAAAGCTGAGGACAATAAAATATAAAAGAACTTATCCAGTATGTGATGGAAAAAAATTGATAGCATTGTTGCATGATAATAAAGAGTATCAAAGCGCATGTGGATTTCAACTTTGGAATCTTGAATTTTTGAAAAACAATAATGCTCGTTTTTATCCGGGTATTTATTATGAAGATACTTTGTTTACAATTCAGACATTGATAAAAGCAAAGTGCGTTAAAGCAATACCGGACACGCTGTATATATACAGACAATGTAGTTCGTCGATTTCGCATACATTAGGTATAAAACAGTTGTATTCCTGTCTGGTTATATATGATGAATTATCAATTATGTCAAAACAGAATTATAATGATGAGTATATATATAATGAAATAATTGAAAGGTTACATTTATTCAAACGAAGGATTGAACATATAATATGTATAGAGCCGGAAAATAGCATAAATATTTTGAATTATGCGCCATATAATGATCTTTTACAAAAATTTGTTAAAAACAGAACATACCCATATATAAGAGAGCTTCTTGATGAGGAAATAAGTAAAATTAGATTATCAGAGAGTGTTTTTGTTTATGGAGACGGAGTCAGTGCAGAAGAAACAGTAGCTCTTTTAAGCAGTTATCAGATAAATATATGTGCAATAATAGTTTCATACACTGTAAACGATAGAACATGGCACGGATATAAAGTTATAGCACTTGATGATTTTAATGCTCAGGGATTAGTTATTATTTCTGTATCAAAAAAATGGAAAGAGTCATTAGAGGAGGTTTTTGAGTTAAAAGGGAATGATACGATTTTTATTACAAGAGATTTTTAGTGAAAATAAATATTCGAAAATGTAATTCATAATAAAGGGAACTTATTATTTTTGCAGTCAGTTTATAAGATGAATATTGTAGAGAGGAAAAGATAGTAAAATGCTGTCTGTGTAGTATATTATGAAATGGGTTAATAAAACAAACGAAAAACTTTATGTTAGCAGTATTAATAAAAAAGATACAAAATTCTGTATTTATGGTGCGGGAATATTAGGTGGTGATTTGTATAATTTGCTTAAGCATTATGGGATGTTCAGCTGCTTCATAGATAATAATGAAAAAATTCAAGAAAAGGGCTTTAACAACGAGAAGGTATTTTCGGAAAAAGAATTTTTTGAAAGCGGGAAAAAAGATTTAATTATTATTGCTGCTACCGAAGAAAATACAAATAAAATCAAAAGTAATCTTGAGAATAGAGGACTGAAATGTGATGAGCATTTCTTTACATATGAATATTTCTTGGAAAAGGTTTTACCTTTAATAATATATGATTTATATGATCAGATATTTCTTAATCTTTGTCAAATATGTGTAACAGAAAGATGTACGCTAAAATGTAAAAAATGTGCACATGGCTGTTATGCGGTTGGCAGAGATAATCCAGACCTTACATTAGAACAGGTAAAGAAAAGTGCAGATGTATTTTTTTCAAAAGTGGATTACATACATGAATTTGTTCTGATTGGTGGAGAACCAATGTTATATTCTTATTTAGGACAGGCAATAGAATACATTGGAAAGAATTATCGTGATAAAATTAATATTTTTTCAATTACAACTAATGGTACTATATTTCCGAGCGATGAGCTGCTGAATATGTGTAAACAATATAATGTTCTATTCAGAGTATCAAACTATTCAAATGCTATAAGTAAATTAGAAATGCAATACGTAAAATTAGAAAATATATTTAAAAACAATAATGTGAAATATAGAATAGGTAAAAAAGAAAAAAACTGGATGGATTATGGATTTGATTATTATAAAAGAGATTGTTCTGATGAAGAGTTGATAGAGGTGTTTGACGCTTGCCATACTTCATGTCATGAAATTCGTGAAAATAAATTCTATTATTGTGTTATGGCTCGAAGTGTATCTGATAATTTGAATTTTAATGTTGGAAAAGACGATTATCTGGATTTTAACCAACTGACAGGTAAGAATTGGAGAAGAGAACTTTTGGAATACATATTAGGATATTCTGAAAAAGGATATTTGGATATGTGCAGATATTGTCATGGTGCAGATTGCTATAATTATTTAATACCAGCTGCTCAACAATTATAATGATAAAAAATAATCTGGAGTGAAATGTAATGAAAAATAGTAATCCGCTATTAAGCATAATTGTTCCAATGTATAATTCGGAGAAAACAATATCACAATGTATAGATAGTATTTTAAATCAAGATATTGATGATTTTGAACTTATATTAGTTGATAATGCATCCTTAGACAATACTTTAAGAATATGCGAAGATTATTCAAAAGAAGATAAAAGAATTACAATAATTCCGCTAAGTTATAATGGTGGAGCTAATGCGGCTAGAAAAGCTGGTGTAAGAGCAGCTAAAGCAGAGCTTATTGGATTTGTAGATAGTGATGACTGGATAGAAAGCAGTATGTATGGCACTCTTATAAACATACAAAAAGAAAATCAATGTGATTTAGTATCGTCAGGAATGTATCGGGATGATGAGATATGTGGATTTCATATAGAATTGTTAGATAATTTTGAACAGGGAATTTATAGTAATTTACCAGAAAATATCTATAAAACTATGCTGTTTGATGATAAAAATAATGATTTTGGTATATACGGTACGTTATGTAATAAATTATTTATTAGAAAGATATTATTATCTATATATGATGAAATAGATATGAGGGTTTTTTATGGAGAAGATTGCCTGGTATTATATTCCTATATAATGAAGATATCAAGTATATATATATTAAGAAAGTCGTTTTATCATTATAATATACATGTGAATTCAGTGTGTACCACGGCTGATGAAAAATTAAGCATAAATGCTTATTATTTATATAAAGGACTTGAAAAGGTTTTTATTAGTAGTGATAAACATAAATACGTGCTATTAAGACAATTAAAAAAATACATACTGAATATTGAATTGCATACTATTGAGCAGTTATATGGAATAAGTCGTTTTACCCTTGGAACATATAAATACAATTATCAAACGCTGGAAAACAAGAACGTAATAATATATGGAGCGGGGAATAGCAGTGAATCTTTGTACAAGTATTTAACAAATAAGTGCCATTGTAAAATTGCTGCCTGGGTTGATAAATATCCGGAAGGAAAAAATATAAAAGTACTGCATGATGTAATATCAATCGAATGCATAAGCACTATAAAATATGACTATATAGTTATTGCTGCTTTAAAAGAAAGCCTTGCAGACAGCATAAGAAATGAATTGATAAATCTATATGATATAGACGAAGAAAAAATCATATGGAATAAGGTAGAATATTATAGTTTGTTAAATAAATTGTAACCTCAATACTATAATTATTAAGTCTGTTATGAATTACACAAATGTAAATATAAAAATACAGGAGTATAAACAATATATGAAAAAAATTGAGAGAAATTGTATAGAATCTATAAGAAATAAAAAGGTATATTGTTATGGCGCAGGTAAAGTATTTAAAGATTTTTTGTGTACATATCCAGATATAAAGGTATCGGCAGTTATTGATAAGAATTTACAACATGAAACATATATATCAAGCTGTTCAGGAATTAAAATTCCTATTATATCAGCTGATGTATTTGCATCAAGTGTAGATAGTGAATCAGTACTTTTGATAACGTGTTTTGATTATCAGGAGGTGGAAAAAGAATTATCACAATATGCGGAACTGCAGAATCTTCCGTATTGCATATATTGTCAGATTAATGAGGGGTATGGTAATAATGTAATTAATTCAATTGGAAAATTCCAGATTACAGAATTTAGATTACAGGATTTTAATGCAGGGCATAAGGCGCCATCTGATGTCGTATCAATAGCTCTACATAATGGATATAAAGTATTATCAGTTGTCAGGGGGACTGTAAAAAATGGAAAAGAACAGACAAAATCAGAATGGAACAAAGTCTGTAACCAAATAACTAATAATTCAACAGTAATTATTCAGCTTCCTCTTGCAGATATATCAGGTGGCATATATAAACTGATTAAACAGAAAAAAGAAAAGAACATCAAAGTCATTGCTGTAGTTCATGATATAGAAATATTAAGAAGGAATGTAAATGATAATTATGTAGAGCAGTATAATATGATAAAAACATGTGCAGACATATGGATTGTACATAATGTGAGAATGAAAGAGGCATTAATAGCTCAAGGCTTTGATGCTAAACGTATAATTTCCTTGAAAATATTTGATTATCTGATAAATAATCAAATAGACATTAAAGTTGATGATGGGATTATAATTGCTGGCAATCTTGATATTAGTAAATCTGAATATATATATAAGCTTAAGCAGCTTAATGGTGTCAGATTTAATCTATTTGGTGCAAATTATAGTGATAACAGCAAATACGATAATGTTAATTATTTTGGGGCATATCTCCCAGATGAGCTGATAAAAAACCTACAAGGAAGATATGGGCTGGTATGGGATGGTAATTCGTTGGATACATGCAATGGCTTGACAGGAGAATATCTGAAAATAAACAATCCACACAAATTATCATTATATCTTGCTGTAGGACTTCCAGTTGTTATATGGGATGAAGCAGCAGAAGCTGAATTTGTATTAAAAGAAAATGTTGGATTTACTGTGAAGTCTTTATATGATTTACCTGAAAAATTAGCGGATATCAGTGATAATGATTATCAAATAATGAAAAAAAATGCTGAAATGGTTGGTAAACGACTTCGCAATGGTGAATATATGACTATGGCATTAAAGAAGGCAGAAGAAAAGATACAGGAGATTAGGGATGGAGAAAATATACAATAATTTAATTAAAAACTCTAATAAAGTAAGAGGCTGTATGCAGGATGATTTATCAAGAAAAATATATGATTGCAAGGTATTGAATACTCTTACATATGATTACAAGTATATAACATCAATTACAAAAGATAAAATAGATGTATTTGAAGAGTTAAAAAGACAACTGGAGCAATATAAAAACAAATGTGACCTAGTCATTGATGGTGCAGGTTATTATGGAAAAAGTATCAAAGCTACAATGACAGATGTAGAGTGGACTTGTGTATGTGACAGAACAGTCAGTGATACAGAGTGGTGGAATATTCCGTATATGTCGCGTGCAGATGCTGTGAAAAGATATCCTGATGCGGTATATGTAGTAAGCTCGATGTTATATGGTTCAGCGATAGAGAAAGAATTAAAACAGCTGGGTATAAAAAACATTATTAATTTTGGAAGGTATATATCTAAATATGGAGAAGTAAATCCAAAGCAATATTATGATGTGTTTAAATTTTCCCATGATGAAGTAATTGTTGATGTAGGCTGCTTCGATTGTCAGTCAACAATGCAGTATTTTAAGTATGGCAATGAGAGATATAAGAAGATATATTCATTTGAACCAGAGCCAGAACAATACGTTAAATGCAAAAATATAATTGAACAGGGACATTATAGCAACTGGGAGATATTCAATTATGGGGCGTGTGATAGTAATGGAAAATTATATTTTAATTCTAACAGTAGCTGCAGCAAAATAAGCAATGAAGGAGATATTGCAGTGTATGTAATTAAACTTGATGATTTCTTCAAGACACATGAAAAACCAACATTTATTAAGATGGATATAGAAGGAGCAGAGTTAGCAGCTTTAAGAGGATGTGCAGATACAATCCGTGATTACAAGCCTAAATTAGCTATTTGTGTATATCATAAACCAGAGGACATATTTGAAATACCGGAATATATTTTATCTCTTAATCCGGATTATAAAATGTGGTTGAGACATTATACTAATCTTATAAATGAGACTGTGTTATATTGTGAGTAAGATGGTTTGTTAGGCGCCAGATACCAATAATTCGGAGGAATGATATGGCAGAGAATACTACAGCAGTCAGCTGTGATGAATTAGTTAAAGAGTTTTCCAAAGGCGCATTAGTGTGGTATAACTTTAAGTCAGATTGTAATATCTTATATCTGTATAATGATAAAGAAGATGTGGCAGTTAAAGAACTTCTGCAGCAGAAGGGAACAGTCACACTATGTTCATGTATTAAATTAGCAGAGGCAAAGCTGGAAAAAAACAGGTATGATTACATAGTTGGTATAGATATTATTGAGGAATGCCAGAAGCCGGTAGAGCTGCTGAAAGCATGCCACAAGATGTTAAAATCATCAGGAAGAATTGTGCTCGGTACAGAGAACCGCTATGCAATTAAGTATATATGTGGTGACAGAGATCCATACACTAATCATAATTTTGACGGTATTGAGAATTATAGAAGACTGACGGCAGCAGACAGGAAAGATATAGGTGGCAGATGTTATTCAATGGCAGAACTTAAAGCTATGCTGGCAGAAGCCGGATTCCATAATGATAAATTCTATTCTGTCATGCCATCTCTTGAGGAAGCGCAGCTTGTATATGCACAGGAGTATACACCAGTAGAAGAACTGGCTATGAGATATTTTCCGTTATACAATTATCCTGACAGCGTATTTTTAGAAGAACAGTATCTGTATACTGATCTGATTAAGAATGGAATGTTTCATAAGATGGCTAATGCCTACATAATAGAGTGCAGCCTTGATGGAACACATGATGAGACACTTCATGCCACAGTTTCTCTTGACAGGGGACATGATAATGCACTTGTGACAGGAATATGTCAACATGATGGTATTAAGAGTGTATACAAGAAAGCTGTATATCCAGAAGGAATTAAGAAGCTTGACACTATGCAGGACAATCAGGATAATCTTAGAAGCAGAGGCATTAATGTGGTAGATTCACATGTTGATGGGGATGTATTTTTGATGCCTTTTATAGATAAACCTATTGCAATGAATGAATTGAAAGCAGTTGCTAAGAGAAATTTGGATGAATATCTTGCGGCTATGGATGTGATGTATGAGCTTATACTTAATTCGTCAGAGCATTCAGATATTATATCAGAGAAAGATAAGAATAGTGCTGATGGAAGAGATTTGGGACCGATTCTTTCAAAAGGATATATTGATATGATGCCTCTTAACTGTTTCTATGATGCTGAACAGAAGAATCCGAAAGACAGATATATATATTATGATCAGGAATTTTATTGGGAGAATTGCCCGGCTAAGGCTGTGATGTATCGTGCTATAACAATAATATATGATGGAACGGACAAGGAATTTGAAAGAATTATTCCAAAAGAAAAGTTGTTTGAAAGATATGGACTTAATGAGTGCAGTGATATATGGATACGTATGTCTTCCAGATTTACAGAGGTTTTAAGAAATCAGAAAGAATTAAGACCATATTATGAAAAAAAGCGAACGGATGGGAGAGTATTATATACTAACCGTGAAAAGGTTAATTATAGCACAAAGGAATATCAGAGAATATTTGTAGATATATTTGAGGGGTTTGATATTGAAGAAGCAGGAAAAGAGAAGAAACTTATATTATTTGGCTCAGGAAGATTTACAGAACAATTCCTTTTCCAGTTTGGCAATGATTATCCGATTTATTCAATAATTGATAATAACAGCAGTAAATGGGGGACATTGATGAATGGTGTACCTATCAATTCACCAGATATTTTATATGATATTCCAGAAAAAGAAAGACACATAATAATATGCATCAAAGGATACAGTGGCGTTGTCAGCCAGCTCAAATCTATGGGCATAGAGGATTATCATATATATGACCCAGGCAATGACTATCCTAATAAGAGACGACAGAAAGTGGCTGACAAGCTTGCGGCTGCTGGGAATAACAGTCAGAAGCAGGCTGCGGGTATGGATGATAATACTGCAAAAGCTGATGATAAGCCATACAATGTAGGATATATTGCAGGTGTGTTTGATTTATTCCATATAGGACATCTTAATATGTTTAAACGTGCCAAAGAGCAGTGTAAATATTTAATTGTAGGTGTTGTGTCTGATGAGGGAGTGCGCCTTAATAAGCAGGCAGAACCATTTGTTCCATTTGAGGAGCGAATCGAGATGGTACGCTCATGCAAATATGTAGATGAAGCAGTGAAACTGCCGCTTAATTTCGCAGGCACAAGGGACATGTATAAGATATACCGCTTTGATGTCCAGTTTTCAGGAAGCGATTATGAGCATGACCCGGCATGGCTTGCAGAAAAAGAATGGCTTGAAAAGAATGGCTCAACAATGGTATTCTTTCCTTATACTCAGAGTACAAGCTCAACTAAATTGAAGAAGGCTATTAATTCCAAGATAAAAGAATAGTTGTTGGCATAGATAGCCTCTTATTATACAATAGATATAGAGATTTGTAATAAAGAAGGTAATATAATGTCGCACATTAACACGTCTAATGGAAACTTTGGTGAGGGAAAGATAAGTTCACTTATTATGTCACAGGCTGTGCCGCTGACACTGGCGCAGCTTGTGCAGGTTATATATAATGTTGTGGACAGAATGTATATAGGGCATATGCCGGGTGATGCGGCGGGGGTGGCTCTTACAGGAGTAGGTGTCACATTTCCACTGATAACACTTGTGGCAGCATTTACGAATCTGTTTGCAACTGGTGGTGCGCCTCTTTGCGCTATTGCAAGAGGACAGGGAGATAATAAGAAGGCTGAGAATATAGAGGCGCAGACATTTACAATGCAGATATTAGTAGGTCTGGCGATTATGTGCCTTTTGTATATAGTAAAGAAGCCGGCTTTATATCTGCTTGGAGCCAGTGACATAACGTATGGCTATGCCAATAGTTATATATCAATTTATCTTATAGGAACAGTGTTTATGATGGTTGGCACTGGAATGAATGGATTTATTAATCTTCAGGGATTCCCGAAGATTGGTATGTTCTCAACAATGCTTGGTGCGGCGGTTAATATTGTCCTTGACCCGGTATTTATATTTGTGTTGGGATTTGGTGTACGGGGGGCTGCGGTTGCAACAGTTATTTCGCAGTTCTGTTCAGCTTGTTTTGTTACATGTTTTTTATTTGGCAGGAAGGTTATTATACATATCACAGTGGCAGATATGTTAAAGCTTGATTTTAAGCTGTTAAAAGAGATTGTAACATTAGGCATGTCGGGATTTATTATGGCGTCTACTAACTGTGCAGTTCAGGCTGTATGTAATGCAACTTTGTCAGTTCATGGCGGAGACATCTATATAGGAATTATGACAATAATTAATTCTGTGAGGGAGATGATAAGTCTTCCAATCAATGGAATTACAAGTGGTTCACAGCCGGTACTTGGATATAATTATGGTGCTGGTAAAGTGGACAGGGTTAAGAAAGGTATACGGTTCTCGGCACTGGTTGCACTTTTGTACACATTTACTTTCTGGGTGTTTGTGCTTGCATTCCCTACATTTTTCATACATATATTCAGCTCAGATGCAAGCATGCTTGAGACAGGAAGAATGCCATTCATAGTATATTTTTCGGGATTTATCATGATGACACTACAGTTCTGTGGTCAGTCAACATTTGTGGCACTTGGGAGAGCCAGGCAGGCGATATTTTTCTCGCTTTTCAGAAAGATTATAATAGTTGTTCCGCTTACCATACTTCTTCCTAACATAGGAGCGTTAGGTGTTATGGGAGTATTCTTAGCTGAACCTATATCTAACTGCATAGGCGGTCTGGCAAGCTTTTTGACTATGATAATAACAGTTTACAGGAAGCTTTAGGTTATATTAAATGATTTGAGAATACATTTAGGATAATTTATGTGTTTAAAAAATTTATGTAAGGAGATGACGTAATGAAGAGATTATTGACAGTATTATTAACAGCAGTTTTAGCAGTGTCTTTATTGGCATGCGGAGGTGGTAAGACAGAGAATAGTAATGGCAGCACACCTGCAATATCAGATTCTTTAGAGTTACTTAACAAGGTATGGGGAAGTTATTCTGATTCGGAGAAGTTTCCTGTTGCAGGTGGAGATTTATCAGAGGCTAATAACAAGATGGATGCACCGGGTAAATATGATATCAGTGATGCTGATGCAATAGATAATTCATTAGGTTTTCCGGCAGCAGATATTGCCAAAATAGATAATGCGGCATCTCTTATGCATATGCTTAACTCTAATTCATTTACATGTGGTGTGTATCATGTGAAATCAGCCAATGACGTCAATGCTGTAGCAGATGATATCAAGACTAATGTAATGGGCAGGAGATGGATGTGTGGATTCCCGGATAAGCTTGTAGTTATGTCTGTTAATGATTATGTGGTATCGTTCTATGGACTTAATGATTTCGTTGATACATTTAAGACAAAGGTTACAGGTGCATACTCACAGGCTAAGGTTATAAGTGAGACTCCTATAGAGTAAATGTTAATTATTCGGAGGGCGTAATGGTATTTTCAAGTATTCCATTCTTGTTTTATTTTTTACCACTGGTTATAGTGGCATATTATGTAACTCCGAAATGCGCCAGAAATGCTGTGCTTCTTATATTTAGCCTTATATTCTGCGGCTGGGGTGGATGGATAAGCCTGGTGCTTATATTAGTGTGTATTGTGCAGGGATTCATATGCGGACTTGCGGTTGAAAAATATGCGGGCGGCATTAAATCAAAATTATATATGTGCAGTTCTGTCATTATAAGCCTGGCTATATTAGCTGTGTTTAAATATGCTGATTTTTTTATAGTTAATTTTAATGCTGTGACAGGACTGCATATCAGAGAATTAAAGCTTATTCTTCCAATAGGAATAAGCTTTTTTACATTTCAGATGATCAGTTATGTTGTTGATGTATATAGGGGTGAATGTCAGGCTCAGAAGAATATAATTGACCTTGCGCTATATATAGCAATGTTTCCACAACTTATTGCAGGCCCCATAGTGAAATATTCTGATATAGAAGCACAGCTGCATAACCGCGATATTACACTTGATAAAGCGGCATCTGGTGTTACATTATTTGTGACAGGACTGGCTAAGAAAGTGATAATTGCAAACCAGTTAGGCGAACTTGTGGCACATTTTACGCAGGCAGCGGATAATTCTGTGCTGTTTTACTGGATATATGCTATAGCTTTTACGTTGCAGATGTATTTTGACTTTTCAGGATACAGTGATATGGCTGTTGGATTGGGAAGAATGTTCGGATTTGAATTGTGCAGGAATTTTAACTATCCATATATTGCAGGTAGTATCACGGAATTCTGGAGAAGATGGCATATATCTTTAGGATTGTGGTTTAGGAATTACCTCTACATACCTCTTGGTGGCAACCGTGTGAGCAGGAAAAGATGGCTTTTTAATATTCTGATTGTGTGGATGGCGACAGGTTTATGGCATGGGGCACAGTGGAATTTTGTTGTGTGGGGACTGTTCTTTGCATGTATGCTTATTGTTGAAAAAATTGCTTTAAAGAAACATCTTGATAAGTCACATGTTTTAAGCCATGTATATGTGATGCTTATCGTGACAGCAGGTTCAGTTATATTTAATTCATCTGACATTACAGTGGCTGCATCAGATATTGCGGCAATGCTTGGATTTGCAGGTATTCCAGCTATATCGCATGAGGCAGTATATTATCTTAGGAGTTATGCATTGCTGATTATTATAGCGGTGATTGGTTCAACACCTCTGCCATATAAGCTGGCATCAAAGCTTGACAGCAGGGCAGCAGTGGTTTTACAGCCTTTGTATGTAATAATACTGCTTGTTATATGTACTGCGTATCTTGTAGATGGTTCATTTAATCCGTTTTTGTATTTTAGGTTCTAAGAGGCATGGTATGATAGATAGAATAAAGAATGTTATAACAGTGGGGCTGGCGGCAGGATTTATACTGCTGTGTGTGGCAGGAAATTTTATAAGCAGGGATAAAGATGTCTCGGAGTCAGAGCGCAGGAAGCTGGCACAATTTCCACAGGTTAATGCTGCATCTGTTATGAATGGCACATTTATGGAAGAATTTGATAAATATAGTCAGGATCAGTTTATATTCAGGGATGAATTAAGAACTGTCAAGGCAGGTGTGAGTCTGTATGGACTTAGAAAGATGGATAATAACGGATATTTCATGGCAGATGGACAGATATCGAGGATAGAATATCCGCTTGATATGAAATCTTTGAACAGAGCGGTTAACCATATAAAAGATATTTACGATATATATTTATCAGATAAAGATATTAATGTATATACATGTGTGATTCCAGATAAAAATTATTATATTGCAAGTAATAATGGATATCTGTGTTTCGATTATGATATACTTATAAAAACAGTACAGCAGAATCTTGAATTTGCAACATATATAGATATCATGGACAGGCTGGATAAGGACAGCTATTATGTAACAGATATTCACTGGAAGCAGGAGAAGATAACAGATGTTGCAGATTACATATTGAAGGTTATGGGTGTATATTCTGATAAAGAATTAAAAGAAATGTATCGTGATGAAGCATTTCATGGTGTGTATTATGGACAGATGGCAATTCCAGTACATGCGGACACGCTGGTTTGTCTTACATGGAATGGAATGGATGATTGCAGCGTATACGATTATGAGACATCATCTTATATAGATATTTACGAAAAAAAGTATCTTGACAGTAATGATTCATACAGCGTATATCTGTCTGGTTCTAAATCGTTACTTGAGCTGACTAATCCGGATGCAGACAGTGACAAGGAGCTTATTATATTTCGTGATTCATTTGGAAGCAGTATAGCACCATTGCTTCTCAGAAGTTACTCTAAGATAACGCTTGTTGATACACGATATATATCTGCAAAGATTCTTGACAGGTTTATAGAATTTAATAATCAGGACGTTTTATTTATGTACAGTACGTCTGTGTTAGGAAATGAGACATCATTCAGATGATGGAACACTTCTATGAAGAATGGAGGGATTGTTATGGCAGCAGATACAAGAAAAAAAGATAAAACAAAGTATGTTGTTATTCCGTTAGTTATTGTTGCGATTCTGATTGTGACACTTGTGGTGATAGTATATAAGAAGTTAACAGCACCAGTGTATCAATTATCAGAAAATCTTGACCAGACAGCTATCACTATTGATGGTGATAATATTACATTGCGTGACACAGGTGTTTATATAGCGGATGTTGAAGAGACTTTTGATAAGATGGCAAAGGCGTATAATCCTAATGATCCGTTAGAATTCTGGAAAGTTCATTTCAGCGCAGGTGAGGATAGTACATTTACCAATGATTATGCGAAGAGTTATGTAAAGAAATTATATGTATATGACTACATTATGGAAAAAGAGGCTGCTAAGAAGGGCGTGACTCTTACAGATGCTGAGAAACAGGAAGCCGTTCAGGAGGGCAAGGACGCATATATAGACCTTACAGATAAGGCGATTGATACTCTTGGGCTGACACAACAGGCAGTTATTGTAATATACACAAGAAAGAAACTTGTTAAAAAATATGTGACAAATGTTGTTAAAGAAATGAAAGATAGCGGGTACGAGGGAGATGATTTATCTTCACAGCTTAACTTTGATGGAGATTTCTATAACAACAATATTAAGTCACAGTACAATGTGGAGTATGTTGATACACAGTGGGCGAACCTGCCAATAGGAAAGGTTACTATTAATTGAATTAAGAGGCATAATATGAAGAAACTGGTTATATTTGATTTGGATGGAACAATACTTAATACACTTGATGACCTTGCAGACAGTACTAATTATGCATTGGCAGCGAGTGGGTTTCCTGCGAGGACTGTAGATGAGGTAAGATGGTTTGTAGGTAACGGAATAGGTAAGCTGATAGAAAGAGCTGTTCCTGAGGGAACAGCCGCTGAGGTTGTATGCAGCGTTCTTGATGTGTTTAAGGAGTATTACGGCGCACATTGCGAGGACAAGACGTGTGCATATGATGGAATAATGGAGCTTTTAGGACAATTAAGAGACAGAGGAATCAAGACAGCGGTTGTATCGAATAAGGCAGATTTTGCTGTGCAGAAGCTGTGTGAGAAGTATTTTAAAGGCGTATTTGATGTTCAGGTTGGTGAGCGTGAGGGAGTTCCTAGAAAACCGGCACCTGACAGCGTTGACAATATTCTTGCAGAACTGGGAATAAGCAGGGAAGATGCAGTATATGTAGGCGATTCAGATGTAGATATTATGACTGCACGCAATGCTGGAATGGATGAGATTCTTGTCAACTGGGGATTCAGAGGACGTGAGTTTTTACTTGAGCATGGAGCAAAATGCGTTGTAGATAAGCCGGAGGAGATATTGGAGGAAGTAATACGGGGATGATAGCACAACAGGAACAGATGCAGCAGATTATTGAACAGACTATCCGGAGTGGGGATTTGTTCAGCGCATATGAAGCCTTGAACATATATAGAAAGACATTTGTCGAAGACGAATTTGTACGTGCACACAAATATCTATTATATGACTATGGCCCTAAGGTTTCTGTTATATGTCTTAGCTGTAGTGATGATGAAACTGAGGATTTTATTAATAACCAGAAATATCATAACCTTGAGATTGTGCGGGCTTCAATAGATGATGATTATGCAGATATAATAGAATATATGTGTAATACGGATAGCAGATATGTAAGCTTTCTTGAATCACACCAGATATGTGATGAGAATAAGATTGCTGACATGGTATGGAAATTAGAGATAACAGAGCGTATATCGACACTGATATCAGTCCGCAATATTATAGATACAGATGGAACGATTATAGAGCACCCGGATTATGCATATGAGGAGACATTTAAAAATGCTCTTGTTAAAGGAAGAGTGCTGTTAGAACATTGTATCAGCAATAATGTCAATATATATGGAATATTATCGTGTGTGCTTGTATCGACAAGATATATAAAAGAGATTGACTGGAAGAGCCCATCATATAGCAATGACCTGATTAACAGATTATCTGTGTTATATCAGCTTATGCTGAATGGAACAGTATCTTATATAGACACACCGCTTGTCTCTACAGTTGTTGAGGAATATGCAGATGATTCTGATATAAGAAACGAGTATCAGCAGCTTCTGGCTGATTTAGTGCCGGAATTTGCACCATTATACAAGTATGATAGCAGAGACAGGCATGTTGAATGTAAAAAGGATATAACATTTTTTTATACAGACAAGGGTGAATATTATAATCTTGAACCGATTGCAGAGGAAGCAAGAAAGCGTGGCTACACAGTAAGATATTCTGAGGATGTAAAGGAAAAGGCGGAGATAGGAGTATATTGCCAGCATGTATATTATCCTGAAAATTCCAGATTTTCACTTGTATTGCTTCACGATATGGAACAGGGACATAACAGGTGGCCTAATCTGTGGGAAGCAGAGAGATGGGGAAGATTTGATATTGGAATAGTACCGGGAAAAGCATGGGCTGACAGATGGGAACAGTGTGCATGCATTAAATATGTCAATCCACGATGTGGAACATACGAATTCGGCTATCCTAAAAGTGATATTGTCAATGATTCTAAGGTAAGGGAAAGAACAAGACAGCTTCGTGAACAGCTTAATCTTAAGTATGATGTCTCTGTTTTATATGCGCCATCATGGGAATATGCTGATAAAGAAGATGATTTTATTAAGGCTGTTGCACCATTGAAAGTGAATATGCTCATTAAACAGGCGCATTGGTCTAAAGAATATCAGGCTATTATTGATAATATTGACAAGATGAGAGCACAGCATGAGGGGAAGTATGACAATCTGTACTATATTGATGTGACAGAGAGCATTATGACAGCGTTGGATATGTGCGATATAATTGTCTCTGATGAGTCAAGTGTAATGAGTGAAGGTCTGATGTTTGATAAGCCAAGTATCGCTGTTACAGACTGGCTTATTCCAGATACTGACCCAGTAAGATTTTCATGCGTTCCGATGGACTATGTTGTCAAATGTAAAAAGGCTGATTTAAGAGATACAGTTGAGAAGCTTATTAATAACGCAGATGATTACAGAGAGATTATGGAGCGTGGCAGACAGACATTCAGTAATGCCGGAAATGTCTGCACAGATATAATGGATGCGGTTGATTATTATACACAGGATAAACCAGAGGCAGGTTTTGTTAAGAAAAAACTTGAAAGCAGATATCGTATATTCGATATGTGGAATTAAAAAACGTTACCTTGATAAATTGTCAAGGTAACGTTTTTTACATGTAATAGTTGTAGATGATTATCTTGCGTCTTCAAATTCCTTAAGTATAGATTCGTCAGGTTTCTTAGTGAGAAGGCTGACTACAATGATTACAACAAGTGAAACAATGAATGCTGGGAGAAGCTCATATATATTAAATAAACCGCCGAGAGGTCTTACAAGGAACTTCCATATGAATACGAATGCACCGCCGGCAAACATACCAGAGATGGCACCTGCAAGAGTTGTTCTCTTCCAGAAAAGGGCACACAGCATAACAGCACCGAATGCACCACCGAATCCAGCCCATGCAAATGATACAATCTGGAATACGCTTGAATTAGGGTCTCTTGCAAGGAAGATACTTACAAGTGAAACACATACAACAGTTACTCTCGCAAGGATTATGTTCTGCTTTTCAGTAATCTTGATTCCAAAGAAGTCTTTAATGAGATTTTCTGAAAATGCAGATGCTGCCGTAAGAAGCTGGCTGTCTGCAGTTGACATAGTAGCTGCAAGGATGCCGGCAAGGATTATACCAGCAAGAAGTGCAGTGAGAATGCCATGCTGGCTTAATATATTAGCGATTGTAACGATAACGGTTTCACTGTCAGCAAGCGTTTCCATTGAACCGGCCTTAGTCATGGCAAGTCCTACAACACCTATAAAGATTGCAACAGCCATGGCTATAACAACCCAGATGCTTGCAATTCTTCTTGAGAGAACAAGTTTTTTCTCATCTTCAATAGCCATGAATCTTACGAGGATATGTGGCATACCGAAGTAACCTAATCCCCAGGCAAGTGTTGAGAATATAGAAAGAAATCCATATGGAATGCTTGCGTTATTAACAGCATCGTGTGTTGCTGTAAGTGAAAGATAACCCGGAAGAGATGATGCATTAGCTGCAACAGCATCAAAACCACCAGCAGAACTTACTCCGAAACATACGATTGTAATAAGGGCAATTGACATAACAATACTCTGGATAAGGTCTGTAGTACATACAGCCTGAAATCCTCCAAGAATTGTGTAGGTAATAATTACAAGAGCTGATACTATCATGGCAGTTGTATAATCGATGCCGAAAAGTGTGTCAAATAGTTTGCCGCATGCTGCAAACCCTGAAGCTGTGTATGGAACAAAGAATATAATTATTATAATAGCTGCAAGAGCTGTGATAATATTCTTATTGTCGTGAAATCTCTTAGCAAAGAAGTCTGGAACTGTTATAGCTCCGATATTGCTTGAATAGCGGCGTAATCTTTTAGATACAAAAAACCAGTTAAGCCATGTTCCAATGCCTAATCCAATAGCTGTCCATGCTGCATCGCAGATACCGGTAAGGTAAGCTACGCCAGGAAGCCCCATAAGAAGCCAGCTTGACATATCGCTTGCTTCTGCACTCATGGCAATAACGATAGGTCCCATCTTTCGTCCGCCAAGATAAAAATCGTCTGTGTTGGAATTGTTCTTAGAAAAGCGCACACCAATAATAATTGTCATTGACAGATATGCGACAATTGCAATAATAATTCCGATCTGTGAAATAGTCATATTCTCCTCCTTAAGTATATGATAAAACAATATTTAATAAATTTATCAGATATTATGTTCAATGTCAATAAATACGATGATTGACAGCTTTTTAACACATTTAAAAAATTCTTTAAAGTTCTATATAAGAATGATTTATGGTGGAATAATGAGCGGTGGTCTGATATAATGTGCGTAAATGATGAGCATTTCGGGATAATACATTAATATGGCTCATATATAGGAGGATGATAGTCATGGAGATGACACAATTTGAGGGATACAAATATGTAGATGGCGGCGTGTGTGCGGCTTTAGGATTTGTAGCGAATGGTCTTAACTGCGGAATTAATCCGGATAAGAACAAGAATGACCTTGGAATGGTTTATTCAGAGACACCTTGTGACGCGGCAGGAGTGTATACTAAGAATAAGGTTAAGGGTGCACCAATAATAGTTACTAAGAGACATTTACAGGAGAGCGGCGGTATTGCAAGAGCTGTGCTTGTCAATTCTAAGAATGCCAATACATGTAATTTTGATGGAGAGGATATCGCAGAGGAGTCAAGTAAACTTGCAGCCAAGGAGCTTGGAATCAGTGCTGACGAGATTATTGTTGGTTCAACAGGTGTCATAGGACAGAGACTTTCAATAGAGCCATTTAAGAATTATATGAAGCCTCTTGTAGAAGGACTTACAAGAGATGGCAATGACAGGGCTGTTAATGCAATCATGACTACAGATACAGTTCCTAAGCAGGTTGCAGTTGAATTTGTTATTGATGGCAGAATATGCAGACTTGGAGGAATGGCTAAGGGTAGTGGAATGATTCATCCTAATATGGCTACAACTCTTAACTTCATTACATCAGATGTTGCAATATCATCAGAGATGATACAGAAGGCTTTAAGCGATGTGGTTAAGGTTACATATAACTGTCTGAGCATTGATGGAGACACATCAACTAATGATACTGCTACAGTTATGGCTAATGGACTTGCCGGCAATAACAAAATTACATCAGAGGGTGCTGATTATGAGATATTCAAGCAGGCACTTTACATTGTTATGATGAATATGACAAGAATGTTAGCTGCAGATGGAGAGGGCGCAACTAAGCTTGTTGAGTGTTACTGCAAGGGCTGCCCTGATATTGATACAGCTATTATTGTTGCAAAGTCAGTAATCCGTTCACCACTTCTTAAATGTGCTATATTCGGCGAGGATGCGAACTGGGGAAGAATCCTTTGCGCGATTGGATATGCAGAAGCAGAATTCGATATAGACAAGGTTGACGTATGGATGGCTTCTAAGGCTGGTTCAATCAAAGTATGCGAGAATGGTTCTGGTATAGAGTTCTCAGAGGATGAGGCTGCAAAGATTCTTGCAGAAGATGAGATACACATCAACATCGACCTTAAACAGGGCGATGCCAAAGCTAAGGCATGGGGATGTGATCTCACATATGATTATGTAAAGATTAATGGCGATTACAGATCTTAATAACTCTCATAGCCATGAACATGACTACAGTGCCACATGTACTTAGTATGGCAGAGAATATAAGTGTTGGTGTAAGACCGGCAATATCAATGACAAGACCGCCAATGATATTGCCGAGTGTACCACCAAGACCAAGTGTACATGAGCCGATTAGTGACTGGCCTATGGCACTGTCATGCGGCAGCTTTCAATGTGAATGAGATGCTGCTTACAAGTATAACTTTTTCTATTGATATCTTTTTAGCAATCTTAACAATAGCCGCCATTGATATAATCCATTGCCAGAGTGCTTAACATTGATGGGACTGACGCATCGATTGCTGTAAGGACAGTGAATAGTACGGCTGTTGTATATGCGCCAGGCGATTACAGGCTGTAGTATCACAGATATGACAGCACCCACTATTCCGTACTCTTTTTGATGTAACTTTTCATTTTAGTTTTAATATAGCCCGTTATACCGTGGAAGCGGATAGTCCATTTCATAGTTTCGGCATAAATCAAGAAAGGCTTTGGCTGATGAAGTAAGAAATTTTTCTTTATGATAGATGATATGAAATTTCCGTTTGAAACTAAGCCCTTTTACATGGACTGCAACAACAAGCCCCCTCTCCATTGGCCCGATTACCATGCGATGCGGCAATACTGCAATCCCAAGCCCGTTAATAACTGCATTGACTAAGGCTGTGGTACTCATGGCTTCCCAGACAGGGGTAACAGAAAATCCAGCTGCTTCAATCACCCGCTCAAAGGTTTCCCGTGTGCCGCTTCCATGTTCACGCAGAAGAAAATTCTGCTGACGAAATTCTTCAATAGTAAGCTGTTGTCCCGGATAGAAATTGCCATTTGCAGGGCAGATAACGGTCAAACGGTCTTCCATATATTCTTCCGTAACAAAAGACGGTATATGGGAAATCCCCTCAATTAGTGCAAAATCCAGCTCATTGTTTAAAATTTTTAGATCCAACTGCTCTGATGGGCCGACAGTTACCTTTATCTCTGTTCCAGGATAACGATTATAAAAGGCTTTTACATAGTGAGGGAGAAATTGTGAGCCAATGGTTATGCTTGCTCCGATTCGGATAACACCAAAAGAATCCCAATCTTTCATTCCTTTTTCCATGTCATCAAACAAGGAAATAATATGAATAGAATACTCACAAAATCGTTGTCCCGCTTCCGTGATTTTAAGCCTTTTCCCGATTCTGTCAAATAAAGCTACGCCATAATACTGCTCTAACTCCTTGATTGCAAGACTTACGGCTGGCTGTGTCATGTGAAGCTCCTCGGCAGCTTTTGTCGTATTGAAGTCGCTCCTGCAAACAGATAAGAAAATTTTTAAGTGCCTTATTGTCATGTTTTACTCCTTATATTGATTTACTTATTTCACAAATAAAATCATATTATTTTTCTTATTGAAGTGCAAGTGCTATACTTGTGAATATAAGGAGGGAGCATATTGAAACAAGACAAAAAAACATTAATCAAGCTATTTTTATCAACCTTTCAGTTAAGTGCCTGCACATTTGGCGGTGGATTTGTTATCATACCCTTAATGCGGAAAAAGTTTGTAGAGGAGCTTCACTGGATAGAAGAACAGGAAATGATGGACTTAACAGCAATCGCACAGTCTTCTCCCGGAGCAATCGCAGTCAATGCGTCTATTCTTGTGGGGTATCATGTGGCGGGGCTGGTTGGGGCTTTGATAACGGTATTGGGAACGGTGCTTCCACCGCTTATCATTATTTCTGTTATTTCCTTTTTTTACACGGCTTTTCGTGATAATACAATTGTCAACATGGCTATGACGGGGATGCTGGCAGGGGTAGCCGCTGTAATCTGTGATGTAGTGATTACAATGGGAAAAGGTATTTTCCAGAAAAAAAGGATTCTTCCGATTGCTGTTTTGTCAGTGTCCTTCATTGCTATCCGCTTTTGGGAAATCAATATCATACTGATTATTCTAATTTGTGCTGTAATTGGTGCGGTTGATACCCTGTATATGGAGAGGAAAGAAAGGCGGGCAATATGATTTATCTTGAACTGTTGTGGAGTTTTTTCCAAATCGGATTATTTAGTATAGGCGGCGGATATGCAGCCATGCCATTGATTCAACATCAGGTTGTTGATGTCCACCCGTGGTTGACTATGACACAGTTTGCGGATATTATGACGATTGCGGAAATGACACCGGGACCAATTGCTATCAATTCAGCAACCTTTGTAGGAATACAGGTTGCGGGGATTCCAGGGGCAATTATTGCCACAGTAGGCTGTGTTCTTCCATCCTGCGTGATTGTAATGACACTTGCCTATATTTATTACCGTTTCCGGGGATTGAAAATGGTGCAGGGGGTGCTTTCAGGACTTCGCCCTGCTGTTGTGGCAATGATTGCATCTGCTGGCATTTCCTTAGTAATCATGTCCTTTTACGGTGAAAGAATCCTACCGGCTGATTTGAGTGGAATCAATATGATTTCTGTCAGTATTTTTATCGTCGGATTTTTAATTTTAAGGAAGTGGAAAGCAAATCCCATTTATGTGATGATGGGAGCAGGTGTAGCCGGAATACTGCTGTATTCTATCGTTTGACGCAAGGAGAGATAACATGAAGTATGTAATGAGAGCCGGAACTTTATATCGTAACGATACCGTGTTAGCCAAGATAAAAGGTGCTTTTACCGGGCCGGAAAAAAAGATATATTCTGCAAACGGAACAATGCTTATGCGCACGGATATATTAAGTTTGGAAGCTCCGCCTAATGAAGCGGGCAATGTCCGCTTCCGCCAATATGTTTTGTTTGACGATAATGACAACAAGTGTGTGGTTGCAAGTCCAGACTATGCAGAGGGAGATGATCCTGCCGTAGTTGGTTGGTCGTTATGTCGTATGCCAAGAGTAGATCACGCAAAAGTTGTGATTGGTGAGAGAGAATATCTACTGGTTATGCAGAACAATCAGAATTATTCATTATCCGAAATATCAGGTAAAACGATTGTGCAAATCGTTCACCGGGGGTTAGGTGGTGGCTGGAATATAGAAGCGATAGAGGATTTTGCTTCGGAAATGATATGTGGGATTTTCGTGTTCTGCAAGTATATTGAACAGGAAAATGAATTTTTGGTAGTATGAACGAGGCGATATAGTTGCAACCGTATATGATAGAAAATTTATTTGGAATAAAGGGCTGGAATATTGCGTGGTATGGCATCAAGCTACATTCTTCTATGAAAGTATGTGGAATCTGTGTCTGCTTATACTCATGCTTATTGTCAGCAGAAAACCTCATAAAAAGGGGATGTTGGTATGCCTGTATTTTACAGTTTATGGGTTGGGAAGATTTTTGATTGAGAGGCTACGGACAGACAGCTTGTATATATTTTCGGGCTTGAGAGTATCGCAGATTTTGTCCTTGATATTGATTGTCGTTGGTCTTCTGTTGTGGTATTTCAAAATCAGAAAAGAGGAATTACCTAAGATTCAATCACCAAACGAATAAAACAGCAAAGAGTGCTACCGCCCTGCAGGGCGAACTGGACAAGGCACAGGAAGCCACAGTAAACGCCGAAAAGTTTATGAGCATTGTCCGCAAGTGCCGGATAGGAACGGCAAAATTTTTTACACTTCTATTACTTCTTTATCACACATAAGCAAAAGCTTGAGTAACCTTTGGAGCTTAAAAAGCTTGCTGTATAGCTCCACGATATTCCGTACGTACACCAGAAAACCGCCTGGCTTAACATATAAGTTATCTTTGCTTTGTTTGCTTTAGTAATGTTCATGATTATAGTCCTTTATGCGTAATTCTTTGTTTTTTGACTTTTATTATTGAAATTATATAATAGGGTATGAGTATCAATGAGTGTAAAAATGCTCATTTGTGCAAGCACAATTGCATTTGGCTTTTACACTTACATCATAATATCATATAGATGATATGGGGGCAAAATCAATTTTGTTGCTCACAGGATAAAGGAGATATAGATTATGACACTTACACAGTTAAAATATGCAATAACGGTGGCAGGCTGCCGTTCCATGAATGAAGCAGCGCATGAATTGTTTATATCACAGCCAAGCCTTTCTGCTTCCATGAAGGAGTTAGAAGAGGAGACTGGCATACAGATATTCAGAAGAACCAACCGTGGAATCTCGCTGACACCACAGGGCGAGGAATTCCTTGGATATGCCAGACAGGTTGTTGAACAATATAATCTTATAGAGACAAAATACATCGATAAGACAGAGGTAAAGAAGAGATTTTCTGTGTCTATGCAGCATTACACATTCGCAGTAGATGCATTTGTTGAGATGGTAAAGCAGTTTGGCATGGATGAGTACGAATTTGCTGTGCATGAGGAGAAGACATATGAAGTAATTGAGGATGTGAGAGATTTCAAGAGTGAGATAGGAATACTGTATCTCAACGATTTTAATAAAAATGTTCTCAATAAGCTGTTTAACGAATATGGATTAGAGTTCACACCAATTCTTACATGTGGAATCTATGTGTATATATGGAAGGGACATCCACTTGCAGATAATAAGGTTATAACGATAGAGGAGCTTGAGGAGTATCCGTGTCTTTCATTTGAGCAGGGAAGCAACAATTCATTCTATTTTGCGGAGGAGGTACTCAGCACTTATCAGTACAAACGTCTTATCAAAGCTAACGACAGGGCAACAATGCTTAATCTTATGGTCGGGCTAAACGGTTATACACTGTGTTCAGGAATTATATGTGAGGGTCTTAATGGTGATGACTATAGAGCGGTAAAGCTTGATTCAGATGAAGATATGACAATCGGTTACATAAGACGTAAGGATGTAGAGCTTAGTTCTCTGGGACGGAAATATCTTGAAGAGATAAGCAGATATAAAGACAAAGCACTAAAATGATGCAAGAGATGAACAGCTTTATCATCATTTTGCAAAAAATATTATAAATGTGTTGACAACATAAAAAATGGGGTATATAATCCAATTCATAGAAAACCTACTAAAACAGTAGGAAATGATAAGCGAAAAGCTAAATTGATTATATAGAAATCAGATGCAGCTTCATTGAAATTTAAGGAGGATATTTAATTATGAGTAAGATTGTTGAGAGTACATTAGAGTTAATCGGTAATACACCACTTCTTAAGGCAGATAGATATGCTAAGGCAGCAGGAGCAGACAAGGCAACTATCCTTGTTAAGCTTGAGGCATTTAACCCGGCAGGTTCAGTTAAGGACAGAGTAGCATTATCTATGATTGAAGATGCAGAAAAGTCAGGAAAGCTTAAACCAGGCGCAACAATTATTGAGCCAACTTCTGGTAACACAGGTATCGGTCTTGCAGCAGTTGCAGCAACTAAGGGATACAAGGCTATTCTTACAATGCCTGATACAATGAGCGTTGAGAGACGTAATCTCTTAAAGGCATATGGCGCAGAGATTGTACTTACAGAAGGTGCTAAGGGTATGAAGGGAGCAATTGCCAAGGCAGAGGAATTAAAGGATTCAATTCCTGGTTCAATCGTACTTGGACAGTTCGTTAATCCAGCTAACCCAGCAGTCCATAGAGCAACAACAGGTCCAGAAATCTGGGATCAGACAGATGGAAAAGTAGATATATTCGTAGCTGGTGTTGGTACGGGCGGAACTGTAACAGGTGTTGGTGAATATTTAAAGTCAAAGAATCCAGACGTTAAGATAGTAGCAGTTGAACCAGCTACAAGCCCTGTATTATCAAAGGGAACAGCAGGTGCACATAAGATTCAGGGAATTGGTGCCGGATTCGTTCCAGATGTACTTAACACAAAGGCATATGATGAAGTTATCGCTATAGAAAACGAAGATGCATTTGCAGAAGGCAAGAGATTTGCAGTTAATGAAGGTACATTAGTAGGTATCTCATCAGGTGCAGCACTTAAGGCTGCAACAATCCTTGCAAACAGACCAGAGAATGCAGGCAAGACTATCGTTGCACTTCTTCCGGATTCAGGAGACAGATATCTTTCAACAGCATTATTCGCTGAAGAGTAATCAGTCTTGACATTCTGGTTATTGATTATATAATTTTATACAGAGTATACGTAAGGCATGCTTATACAGGCATGCCTTTTATGTATTCCGGGCTTTGTGGGTGTATAATATAAGACAGGGCAGGAAAAGCAGATTACAATATAATGGGGGACTATAAGATGAAGAATCAGAAACTGATTAAAATGATATTCATGGCGATGATGATAGCGATTGGTGTTGTCATATCGCCAATTTTGCGTGTTGAGGGAATGTGTCCTATGGCACATTTTATTAATGTTACATGTGCGGTTATGCTTGGACCGTGGTATGCATTCGTTTGTGCGCTGTGTATAGGAATACTCAGAATGGCATTTATGGGAATTCCGCCACTTGCGCTTACAGGAGCGGTATTTGGCGCATTCTTTTCAGGACTGTTTTACAGACTGTCCAAAGGAAAGCTTGTATGTGCCTTTGCAGGTGAGGTGTTCGGAACTGGTATTATTGGTGCGATAGTATCATATCCAGTCATGACATTTATATGGGGAAGAACTGGTCTTACATGGTTTTTCTATGTGCCATCATTCATAGCTGGAACATTGATTGGAGGAACAATTGCATTCCTTTTCTTAAAACAGCTCCAGAAGGCAAAGCTTCTTGCAAGATTTCAGGAAAATCTCGGTTCTGCTGTGTATGGGACAGGAAGCGTTGTTGCCAATGATGCTTTAGGCATTGCATTTATGGGATTTATAGGTTATCTTGTAACAATCATACTGGTTAAGAATTTTGCTGCCGGTGCAGGAGGAATAGTTCCATATCTTAAATATATAGTTCTGGCTGTATTTGTTGTGGCAGCAGTTATATACTGGCTTGTGAAAAGTACTAAAACAGCCGCAAACGGAGTATCATAAGCATAACGGAGGTAAACATGAATACTGGATTTGTAAAGGGTATTGATAAATTAAGAGAGACTAAGCCTCTGATACATTGTATAACAAGTCCGATAGCTATTAATGATTGTGCCAATCTGCTGCTTGCCATAGGTGTAAGTCCGATTATGGCTGAACATCCGCGTGAAGTAGCTGATATAACAGCTATGTCAAAAGGGCTTTCCGTAAGTCTTGCTAATATAACGGATGCGAGGGCTGAATCTATAGGAATATCGCTTAAAACAGCGAAAGAGAATAATATAGGAAGTGTTATAGACATTGTAGGAATTACATGCAGTCATTATAGAATGGGGCTGTGTTCGTCATATATATCACAGTGGCATCCATCTGTGATTAAGGGGAATGTATCAGAGATACTCAAGCTCGCAGATGTGTCAATTGCAGGTGATGCGGGGACACTTACATCAGCAGCCGGACATGTGTCAGGCGTAGATGTCTCAGATGCTGACAGAGTTTCTGCAAGAAATGTTGAAAAGTTAAAGAGTGTTGCGACAATCGTGAGCAGACTTGCCATTCATTATAAATGTGTTGTTCTTGCAACCGGAGAGGTAGATATCATAAGCAATGGTGAAGAGACGATAGGCTTGTGCAATGGAACATCATCGCTGTCAAGGATTACTGGTACAGGATGTATGCTTTCGTGCATGATAGCTTCATATATGAGTGTATTGGAACCATTTGACGCAGTTATGCTTGCAACGTCAGTCCTTAACATATCAGCCGAGATAGCTGAAAATATGGTTCGTGGCAGTAATGCCGGAAGGAACACATTTGGACTTGGAACATTCGGGACTGCACTTCATGATGCAGTATCGCTTATAAGAAGAGAAGATATAGTGGAGCGGGTTAAGCTTATGAAATTATAAAAGTCTGCATTGAACAGCCCCAATCCTTATAGTTTAAGGATTGGGGCTGTTTGATAAAAAACATATCAATTTGTCCTGTGACTTATAAGTTATCTTCCTTGAAATCTTCCAGAAGCACCACAAGGGAGAACAAGTCCGTTAGATGTCACAGGAAGACCAACTTCCTGTGAATCAACAGTTCCGTCAAAACCTTTAAGCTCGGTGCTTAACATATAGCTCAATACGGCAGGCTGGAGACCTGTTGTATATGAATTAATAAGGAAGAATAATGGCTTGTCAGAGAGTAACTGAACACATTTCTGGACAAGAGGATGAATTGACTCTTCAATCTTCCATATCTCTCCTTTAGGACCACGTCCGTATGATGGCGGATCCATAATTATGGCATCATAGTGGTTGCCACGTCTGATTTCACGTTCTACGAACTTCACACAGTCATCGACAATCCATCGGATAGGCTTGTCAATAAGACCAGAAGAAGTGGCATTTTCTTTAGCCCATGCAACGATTCCCTTAGATGCATCTACATGTGTGACACTTGCGCCAGCGGCTGCACATGCGAGTGTAGCACCGCCAGTATATGCGAACAGGTTAAGAACCTTAACTGGCTGTCCTGATTTTACCTTATCAGATATAAGCTTGCCGAACCAGTCCCAGTTAGCAGCCTGCTCTGGGAATACACCAGTGTGCTTGAAGCTGAATGGCTTGAGGTTAAATGTAAGTTCCTGCTCAAATGATGGGCTGTTATAATGAATCTGCCACTGCTGTGGAAGGTCAAAGAATTCCCATTCTCCACCGCCTTTAGCACTCCTGTGGTAGTGTGCGTTCATTCTTTTCCAGCCAGCCTCTGTCTTAGGTGTGTTCCATATAACCTGAGGGTCTGGGCGCACCAGTGTATAGTCACCCCATTTTTCGAGCTTCTCTCCATTAGATGTATCTATTACTGTATATTCTTTCCAATTATCTGCGATGAACATAAATCCTCCTTGTAACGCTTTGGGTGTATTGCTTTATATAGTATACCTCAATGCTGGGATTGTGCCAATAGGCTAAATATGATATAACTTTAAGCAACAGAACAATCTGTGAGAACGAGGTCTGGACAACCAGACTATATTTAATATAGAAATGAGGAATTATATTGGTACAATCATTAAAAGATTACAAGAAAGAATATTTTGTAAATGACCTGATATCAGGAATTGTTGTGGCACTTATATCTATTCCTATATCAATGGGATATGCACAGGTAGCAGGACTGCCGCTTGTATATGGCTTGTACGGCTCGTTGCTTCCTATTATAATATTCGGATTGCTGTCTACATCACCACAGTTCGTCTTCGGTGTTGATGCGGCTCCGGCAGCCCTGACAGGTGGTACGATAGCTGCGCTTGGAATTGCATCGGGTAGTGATGAAGCGATGAGGGTTGTTCCTGTCATAACATTTGTTGTGGCAGTGTGGCTTTTACTATTCGCAGTTTTTAAGGCAGGAAAGCTTGTTAATTATATATCAAAACCGGTTCTTGGAGGATTCATATCTGGAATAGCCAGCACAATCATACTTATGCAGGTTGCGAAGCTGTTCGGTGGCACAGCGGGAACAGGTGAGATAGTAGAGCTGATATTACATATAGTTGGAGAACTTCCTTCCTTTAATATATTGTCATTTATTATGGGTGTCGGAACAATTGTGATTATACTTGTGAGCAAGAAGATATCACCAAAGTTTCCTATGTCTGTCATAATGCTTGTGCTTGGCGGACTTTCAACTGTCATTTTCCATGTGCAGGATTATGGCGTGAAGCTGCTTCCTAAGGTTCAGGCAGGGCTTCCTAAGTTTAAAATGCTTGATTTCTCTGTAATTCTTGAAAATCCACAGGATATAATTATGGGAAGTCTTACGATTGCGCTTGTCATTGTCTCTTCAACTCTTCTTACAGCAAGTAATTACGCTATTAAGAATGATTATAAGATTAATAATAACAGAGAGATACTTGCTTACTGTGCAGCCAATCTGTGCGCTGCATTTACAGGCTGCTGTCCACTTAACGGAAGTGTTTCAAGAACAGCTATAGCAGAGCAGTTTGGCGTTAAATCGCAGGTAATGTCATTTGTGGCTGGCGCATCAATGGTCATTGTGCTTTTATTTGGAACACCACTTATAGCGTATCTTCCAGTGCCTGTGCTCACAGGTATAGTTATAGCGGCACTGATTGGAATACTTGAGATAAGCATGGCTAAGAAGCTGTGGAAGACAGATAAGACAGAATTTGCTATATTTATAGCGGCATTTGCAGGTGTACTTATATTTGGAACTATTTATGGTGTTATAATCGGAGTTGTGCTGTCATTCGTGTCAGTGATAATCAAGGCATCAGTTCCTCCGAGAAGCAGGATGGGTGTCATTCCGGGAGAGGTTGGATTCTATAACCTGTCAAGAAACAGAAGGGCACACGCAATTAAGAACACAGTTATATATAGCTTTAACGGGCCACTGTTCTTCGCTAATATAGGCGTGTTCCAGAGCGATATAGAGGCGGCAGCCGGTGAAGAAGGTGTCACAACCATAATAGTTGATGCGAGCGGTATCGGAAGTGTGGACATCACAGCGGCTGACAGGCTTGTGATACTTGCAGATAAATTAAAGAAGAGAAATGTTAAATTCTATATAACAGAACATGTCGGAATGGTTAATGACCAGTTAAGAAAGCTGGGAGCCGGATGCCTTGTTGAAGATGGCGTTGTGAGACGTACAATAACACTTGCGTTAAGAGATGCAGGGATAGAAAGACCATATCCTCTCGAGGACAGGGATGGAGCAACTCCATTAGATACAGTGCTTGAGCGCAATGAGGCACTTGCTGAGATTGAATGGGCATTTGGCGAAGACGCAGATGAGATTATGGAACAGATGGCTATAGAGGTTGCTAACAGAATGGCGACAAGCGATAAGGCAGACCTTGTACTGGTTAAGGAGGCGGAGAAGAGGCTTCACTGGGGCAGAATTGGTCTGTTTGATGAGAATGAGCTTCTTGACCGAATAGAGATGCATCTTAACGATATTGTCAAGCATGGCAAGCTCAAGCAGGAACAGGTTGAGGAGATACTTGAACAGCGTAGAGGGGTGGTTGAGCACAAGCTTGATATGATTAACCCTGATGCTATGAAGGCGTTATACTCTCATAGAAGAAAAAGGTCTGAGTACATGAAAGAGGCTAATCCTAAGGCATATGAGAGAGTTGAGCAGTTGAGAAGAAAGCATATAGAGAATTTGAGACAGACAGACCCTAAACTGGCTGAGAAGCTTATGGAGATGTATGGCTACAACAAAGAGGATTAAACATGAACATATTGAATGCAGAAAAGGTTAGCAAAAGCTACGGCGAAAAGACATTGTTTTCCGAGGTTACCCTTGGCGTTAACAAGGGTGACAAGATTGGTGTTATCGGTGTCAATGGTACAGGTAAATCTACATTTTTGAAAATAATAGCTGGAGTGACAGAGTCAGACAGCGGTCAGGTCGTTATGGGAAAGAGCGTTACTGTGACATATCTGGCGCAGGCTCCGGATTTTCTTGAGAAGGATTCTATAATCGGCTATGTGCTTCGTGGAAAGCCGGATGCGAGCGAGGCAGAAGCCAAGAAGATTCTTACCAAGCTTGGAATTAATGATTTTGATAAAGATATTAATACATTGTCAGGTGGACAGAAGAAAAGAATTGCGCTGGCAAAGACACTTGTAAGCCCGGCAGAGGTTCTTATCCTTGATGAGCCGACTAATCACCTTGACAGTGATATGGTTGAGTGGCTTGAGCAGTATATTAAGAAGTTTAAAGGCGAGCTTTTAATGGTAACGCATGATAGATATTTTCTTGACAATGTTACTAACAGGATTGTGGAGCTTGATAAAGGCAGTCTCTACAGCTATGAAACTAACTATTCAGGTTTTCTTGAGTTAAAGACACAGCGTGAAGACATGCTTCGTGCGACAGAGGCGAAGAGAGCCAATACATTAAGACGTGAGCTTGAATGGATAAGGCGGGGCTGTCAGGCCAGGTCTACCAAGCAGCAGGCAAGAATTGACAGATATGAGGACATGAAAGAGGCATCAAGACAGGCAAGGGCAAGCTTTGACAATAAGCCTATGGAGATGACTTCTATATCAACAAGGCTTGGAAAGAAAACGATAGAACTTAATGGTATTACTAAAGCGTACAATGGACATACCTATATAGATGATTTCTCTTATATATTCTTGCGTGATGACAGAATAGGAATTATAGGTGGCAACGGCTGCGGCAAGTCAACACTTATGAAGATTATAACAGGTCAGCTCCAGCCGGATTCTGGTACGGTTGAGATAGGTGATACAGTAAAGATTGGATATTTCATGCAGGAAAATGAACCTCTGGATGATTCGATGACAGTTCTTGAGTTTGTAAGAAGCATAGGCGAATATGTCAATACAGTTAATGGCAAAGCAACTGCATCACAGATGTGCGAGAAGTTCTTATTTGATCCTAAGTCACAATGGACTCCTATAAGCAAGCTGTCCGGTGGAGAGAAGAGAAGGCTCTATCTGCTCAGTGTTCTTATGAGTTCGCCTAACGTGCTTATTCTTGATGAGCCGACTAATGATTTAGATATTGAAACTCTTGAAATCTTAGAGGATTATCTTGATGGATTTGCGGGAATTGTAATAGTTGTTTCGCATGACAGATACTTCCTTGACAGAATTGTTGACAGAATCTTTGCATTTGAGGCTGGAGGCCATCTTAAACAGTATGAGGGAGGCTATTCAGACTACAAAGAAAAATGTGTTTCTTCTATATATAATGTGTCAGATTCTGATTCAGGAAATTCATCTTCAAAAGATAAGTCATCTGATTCGGATAACAAGGCTGCGAAATATGTAAAGGACAGAAGCAACCAGCTTAAGTTTACATATGCTCAGCAGAAGGAATATGAGACTATAGATGATGATATAGCTAAGCTTGAAGAGGAGATAGCTGAACTTGATGAGCAGATAGCTGCCAATGCAACTTCATACAGTAAGCTTAATGAGCTTATGGAGGAGAAGGCAGCGAAAGAAAAAGAACTTGAATACAAGATGGACAGATGGGTATTCTTAAATGATCTGGCAGAACAGATTGTACTAAAAAAAGAACAATAAAATTTCTTGCATTTGCAGGTGACATAATGTATACTATCACTTGCTGTGACATGATAGCAATGAAGCGCGAGGTTGCTGCCGCAAGGCAGGTTTTCCGTGGAGCGAATGTCAAGGCCGGGCGACCGGCTAACAAACTGGCGACAAGTCACTGTACCAATTAATCATCTGCAAAAGCAGAAATGACGCGTGAATATCGAAAAGAGATAACTCGATACACGTGGGAGTGTGTACAGTCACCGCTTGTCGTACTTAAACAATAAAGTGCGAAAAGGAGGCGACTTTTTTTATGGCAGCAAATCAGGTAATCAGAATTACACTGAAAGCTTATGATCATCAGTTAGTAGATCAGTCAGCGAAGAAAATCATCGAAACTGTTAAGAAAACAGGAGCTAATGTGAGTGGTCCAGTACCTCTTCCAACAAAGAAGGAAGTTGTTACAATTCTTAGAGCTGTTCACAAGTATAAGGATTCTAGAGAGCAGTTCGAGCAGAGAACTCATAAGAGACTCATCGATGTTATTACACCTTCACAGAAGACTGTTGACGCATTATCTAAATTAGAGATGCCAGCTGGTGTATTCATCAATCTTAAGGTTATGAACTAATCATTTCCTTACATTTTTCATTTATTTAAGAGCATTAATCCTAAGGGTTTAATATAGAAGTAACAGGCAGTGGTGCAGGTTCCACTTATATTAGCTGTTCTAGGATGACAGGATGCGCTGTGTATAACACATCATCTTGTCCGCTGTAGATTAAACAGGAGGAAAATCAATGAAGAAGGCA
>OIYR01000073.1_pt1 | contig 58729 bp, 55 predicted proteins | sample 1588221 | NCBI WGS metagenome assembly OIYR01 (sample SAMN03283292) | human gut metagenome | biome: human-associated habitat; material: feces | host: Homo sapiens | place: Peru | collected 2012
GAGCGTGTCGGCAAAGACAGAAAGCGTGCAAGCGTTTATCCTGTTGAGCAGTAATTACATTGCGTTTTAGGGTGGATCTATTCCACCCTTTTTGTTTAAGTAATCATTGATTAATATTAAATATATTTGATATACTAATACTGTCTAACGTACATCATTCCATATTACTTTTTTAGCGGAGAATACTATGTTTGTAGATAAAGCCAAAATAAAAATCAAAGCAGGCGACGGCGGCGACGGCGCAGTATCCTTTCACCGTGAAAAATATGTTGCCGCAGGCGGACCCGACGGCGGCGACGGCGGCAGAGGCGGCAATGTCGTTTTTGTTGCCGATTCAAATCTTTCCACACTCGCCGATTTCCGTTATAAGCGTAAATATTCTGCCAAAAAGGGCGAAAACGGCAGAGGTGACCGCTGTAGGGGCAAAAACGCTGAGGATCTTATTATCCGAGTTCCTGTCGGAACAGTCATAAAAGAAGAGCAAAGCGGCAGAATACTCGCCGACGTTTCCGATGATAAGCCCTATGTTGTAGCAAAAGGCGGCAAGGGCGGTTGGGGCAACCCTCATTTTGCAACCGCAGTTCGTCAGGTGCCTCGTTTTGCAAAACCCGGACTTCCCGGTGAAGAGTTTGACGTCGTGCTTGAGCTTAAACTCCTTGCCGACGTGGGACTTGTCGGATTCCCAAACGTCGGAAAAAGCACCCTTGTTTCTGTAGTTTCTCAGGCAAAACCCGAAATAGCAAATTACCACTTCACAACCATAACTCCCGTGCTTGGAGTTGTGTCAATGGGCGAAGGCTCGTCATTTGTAATGGCGGATATTCCGGGGCTTATTGAGGGTGCGTGGCAGGGAACAGGACTCGGTCATCAATTTTTGCGCCATGTTGAACGCTGTCGTATGCTTGTTCATATAGTTGACGTTTCGGGAAGTGAGGGCAGAGACCCTGTTGAAGATTTTGAAACAATAAACTCCGAGCTTGAAAAGTTCAACCCCGAGCTTGCAAAACGTCCTATGATTGTAGCGGGCAACAAATGCGATATGGCTACAGACGAACAAATTGCGAAGTTCAAAGAATATGTTGAGGGCAAAGGCTACGACTTTTTCCCGATAATGGCGGCAATACGCTATGATGTTGACCCGATGCTCAAAAAAATTCAGGAAATGCTCTCAAAGCTTCCGCCAATTTCAAAATACGAGGCTGAGCCTGCGCCTGTTGTAAAGGTTGAGGATTTTGACGATCATTCGGTAAATATCAAAAATGTAAACGGTATTTATACTGTGGAAGCCGACTGGCTTTTGCAGGTTATGAAAGGCATAAATTTTGACGATTACGAAAGCCTTAATTACTTTCAAAAGGTGCTTGTAAACGGCGGAGTTATTGACGCTCTTAGGGAAAAGGGCTGTAATGATGGCGATACCGTTTCGATTTATGACATTGAATTTGACTTTATGGAGTAAGGCAAAAGTATGGAAAATATAGCAAAATCGCACACAAAAGCCGATGAAATATCACCGCTTACGCTTGCGTTTGTCGGCGACGGAGTATATGATTTGCTCGTAAGGGATTATCTTGTAAATAACGCAAATCGTCCCGTGGGAGAGCTTAACAAAATTAAAGTCAGCTTTGTGAATTGTAAAAGTCAGGCGCAATATGCTCAAATGCTTTTGCCGCACCTGAGTATAAAGGAAACCGCAATATATAAACGGGGGAGAAATGCGGCGCCGAAATGCATTGCAAAAAACGGCTCGGTTGCCGATTATCACAGTGCAACGGGGCTTGAAAGTCTGTTCGGTTATCTTCACCTTAACGGCGAAGAAAGCAGGGTAGAAGAGCTGTTTGAGTTAATTATACATAGTTCAATAAACAAATAGTTTCAGAAAGGACAGTTTGCAATGAAGCTGAAAGCTGATAATGTAAAAACAACAGTATTGGATTATCTGATAATCGCAGCCGGCGCAATAATTTACGCCTTATCTGTTGTTGTGTTCACCTCGGCAAACAACATTGCGCCGGGTGGCTTTACGGGTATCGCAACAATGCTTAATTACCTGTTTTCTGTTCCGATCGGTATGTTTATTTTCATTATGAACATACCTTTGTTTATTTGGGGAGCATACGAAAACGGAATTAAATTCCTTACGAAAACAATAGTGGGAACGCTTTTGGTGTCAGTAGCAATAGATGTACTTACGCCGATTATGCCGGTATACAAGGGTGATACGATTCTCGCTGCAATATTCGGCGGAATTCTTAACGGCGCAGGGCTGGGAATTATATTTTACCGTGGAGGCTCAACGGGCGGAACGGATATTATCGCCGTAAATCTTCACAAGCATTTTCCGTTTCTGTCAAACGGAAAGATAATTATGCTGACGGATATAGTAGTTCTTGCCGTAGCGTGTTTTGTATATCACAGCCTTGAAAGCGCATTATACGCAGGAATAGCAATATTTGTGAGTATTCGTGTAATTGACGCAATTTCTTACGGAACATCAAGAGGAAACGGAAAGCTGATGTTCATTATAACAAACAAAAGCGATGAGGTAACCGCAGTAATACTTAATAACCTCAAGCGCGGAGTTACGCTGCTCGACGGCGAAGGAGCCTACAGCGGCGAAAAAAAGCGGGTAATTATGTGTGCCGTCCGTCCTCAGCAGGTTTTTAAAATAACTAAAGGCATAAAAAATATAGACCGCAGTGCATTTATAATTGTAACTACCGCAGGAGCAATACAGGGTGTTGGATTTGCAAAGGAATAATTGTATATTGTTTGTAAATTTTTATTTTGAATCATTGACGTCATAAATTATAAGATGTACAATTATGTTGCAAAGCTCCAAGAGCTTCAGGTTGAGTTTTATTATCTGTAAAATCCACCCTAACCGGTGAACTTTTGCAATAAAAAGCATATCTAATAATAATTTTCGGGTGAGGTAATGAAAGGTAAAAATAACAGCCGCATGAAAAAATATTTGACTCCAATCGTTATGCTTGTAATATTTGAAGCGGTTGCGGTGACGCTTTGGCTAACGCTTGACAACATATTTTATCTGTTTAATTTCAGTTATATCGGCATTTCGCTTGCGCTTGGACTCGCATTATTTGCAAATCATAAGCCCTACGCACGTCATTTGGTTCAATTTTTAGTCGGAAGCTATATGCTTGTGTATCTCGGAATCATTTCGGGTGAAAATATGCAGATTGAAGGCTTTTGGTACTATCTGTTCCTCGGTGTTTTTGAAGCGGCGACCATACATTACGCAGTGGCAAAAATTTTCGGTCCGTTGGTTTTCGGACGAGGCTGGTGCGGATATGCGTGCTGGACAGCTATGATATTGGACCTTCTTCCGTACAAAACTCCTCAAAAGCCGCGAAAAAAGCTTGGGTTTATTCGCTATATTGTTTTTGCTCTGTCGTTTGTTTTTGTAGTATCTCTGTTCATCTTTGATATTGAGCAAAAAGATATGATAATGTGGTACAGCTTTTTAATCGGCAACGCAATATATTATGCAGTAGGAATAATTCTTGCATTTGTTTTTAAAGACAACCGAGCGTTTTGCAAATACATATGTCCCGTTACCGTATTTCTCAAACCTATGAGTTATTTTTCACTTTTCCGTGTAAAAGTTGATGAAAAGAAGTGCATTTCATGCGGCAAGTGTCTAAAGGCTTGTCCTATGAACGTTGAGGTCAACAACAATTCACGCAAACGAAAAAACGGCACGGAATGTATTTTATGTATGAAATGTGTTGAGGAATGTCCCGTAAACGCACTTGACGGCTTTACAAAAAAAGAAAAGTAAAATTCGATAAAACAAAAATTCAGCACCCTCAGAGCTTGAGCGATTCAGGTTGCAGCTCTGTAAGGGTGCTTTTTAATCATAATAATTTTATTTTCTTTCTTTAAATACCCATTTTCTTTGAAGCGTGTAGTTTACCGCCCACAAAAGCACGTCAACTATCGCTTTGGTTATCGTAACGGGAATAGGGACAAACGATAAGAGCGAAACGATAACGGAGCTTGTACACATTATTCCCAAAAACAGAATTACAAATCTCCATACCTGACCTTTAAGATCACCGTTGTTTTTAAAAATCACCTTTCGGTTTATCAAAAAGTTTATTCCGCCCGATATAATCCTCGCAAGCACAGTTGCAAGAATAACATTAATTGCAAGCGAGGAGGGCAAAAGGTAGGTTATTACCGTAAACAGGATAAGATCTATCAGAGCACAACCGATTGACGCCGTCGCAAACCTGAGCGGAGTTGCATATATGAGATATGTGTCTTTAATAACCCTGTAATCGCTTTTTTTGTTTTCCGAATAGTCGGCAACAATACTTATATTATATATAGGGATTTTTTTGTCGGCGCAGTGTGTTAAAAAATTCATATCATAGTCAAAGCGTCTGCCCTTTGTGCTTACCGCAAGTTCATAAAGATAATTCGGAATCCCCCTCAAACCCGTTTGGGTGTCCTTACAGCTTACTCCCGTTATAATTTTAAAGTATGCCGAAGAAAGCCTGCTTCCGAATCTTATTCCGAAAGGAGCGTTTGACTTTTTAATATCACGTTTGCCCAGCACAAGGCAGTCGGGGCGTAAATCCATAGCTCTTGCAATCTTCATAACGTCCTCTGCACGGTGCTGACCGTCCGAATCAACGGTTATATAGCCCTTTATGTTATACAGCTTGTTGTGAGCGTATTTTATGCCCGCCTTAACGCTTATGCCCTTGCCTTCGTTCTTCTCAAGCTTTATGATATGGCACCCCATACTGAGCATTTCGGCAAGATATTGCCTTGACAGCTTAACACCGTCGTTTACGATAACAATATTATCGGCGCCGAGTTCACACAACCGTCTGCACAATTTCAGGGTGCTTACGGTTTCATAGTAGATGGTAATTATAACAGCGTAGTTCATACAAATTCTCCTGTAGATATATCCTATTATATTGAAGCAGAGCTTTGCTTTGCTCAAAAAATCGGGGACATTCACACTTAGATTATACAGCAACTCATATCTAATTACAATATCCGCCAAATGTAAAAAAACAATAAAAATTTCAAAAAACTATTTAAATTGTCATCATTAAATGGTATAATGTATTTAAAATTAACGAAAGACGGTGATTGTATTTGTATAAAAGAATAATAGCCTCGATTTTATCACTGCTGATGCTTACGTCAACAGCGGTATATTTTTCCGGCTGTAATGAAACTCCGGTTGATTCTACCGATTACAAAACTTCCGAAAAGGTAGAAAACGGAGCAATATTACAGGCTTTCTGCTGGGATTTTAACACGATAAAAAAATCAATGGCAGACATAGCCGCCGCAGGTTTTTCAGCCGTGCAAACCTCTCCGATTAACGAATGTCTTGTGGGTGAAGACGGAGGAATGGAGCTTTACGGCAACGGCAAATGGTATTATCATTATCAGCCCACTGACTTTAAGATAGGCAACTATCAGCTCGGAACACGTGACGAATTCAAGGCAATGTGTGATGAAGCCGAAAAGTACGGCGTCAAGGTAATTGTAGATATAATTGCAAACCATACCACGCCTCAGACAGACAAGGTAAGCAAAGACCTTATTGAAGCAGGCGGCGGCAGCCTTGAAACGCTGTATCACAAGGGCAACGCACACGACCTTATCGATTACAGCAACCGTCTTGACTGCACCACATACAAAATGGGCGGATTACCCGATATAAACACTGAACGCACGTCTTTCCAGGACTATTTTATTGATTTTGTCAATGATTGTATAGCCTGCGGAGCAGACGGCTTCCGTTATGATACAGCAAAGCATATCGGACTTCCCGACGATCCAAAGGAGGACGACGGTTTTAAAAACAATTTCTGGGAACGTGTTACAAAAGAAATTGATAAAGCCGATGATATGTTCATCTACGGCGAGGTATTGCAGGGTAACAACGACCGCATTGCCGATTATATAAATGAGATAGGTCGCACAACCTCAAGCACCTACGGAAGCAAGATTCGAGCCGCAATCGAAAACAATATAGTTGATACAAGCGCCGTAAAAGAATATTGGCTCGGCGATGCACCGCTTAATATGGTAACATGGGTTGAATCGCACGATAATTACATAAACGACGGCACTTGGGCGCAGCTTACAAAGGATCAGGTCATTCTCGGCTGGTCAATCATTACATCACGCAAGGACGGAACTCCGCTGTTTTTCTCACGTCCGTACAACAGCTCAATAGAGGACGAATGGGGAATGAACCGCATAGGCGTTCAGGGCGACGATATGTACAAGGACAGCCGTGTGTCTGCCGTGAACTTCTTCCGCACCGCAATGATCGGCGAGGACGAAAACCTTGTAAACCCCGATATGGATTCATCGGTTCTGATGATAGAAAGAGGCAAGAAGGGTGTTGTAATAGTAAACACCATAGGCGAAAAGGAAGTAAACTTCGAAACAAATCTTGCCGACGGAAAATATATCGACCGCGTTGATAATAAGACAGAATACACCGTCAAGGGCGGAAAACTGACATGTGATACAAAGCTTCCGTCAAATTCCGTAACAGTTCTTTATAACGACGGTTACACAAGCTATGCACCGCAGGCAAATGTCGGCGTAGCCGACGGTACAAAATTCAACATTGAGGGCAATACGGTTGACGTTTCTCTCACACTCACCAACGCCGAAAACGGTACCTATACAATAAACGGCGCAGGTGAAAACACATTTACCGACGGCGATAAGGTAACGCTCACACCCGATAACGACGGTATAGCAACGCTTGAGCTTACCGCCGAAAACGCTCAGGGCGTTTCGACCTATGAAAAGCTTGTTTTCACACTTAAGCAAAGCTATCAGATATCAAAAGGAACAACGGTGTATTTCCAAAAGCCCGATACGGGTGACTGGGACGATGATATATACGCCTATGTTTATGATGACGATATAAATGAAAACGACTCCTGGCCGGGAATTGAAATGGAAAAAGAATCCGACGGCAAATACAGCTACACCTTTGTTAATGATTGGAATAACCCGTATATAATCTTTAACGACGGCGGAGCAACCGACGGTGTTCAATATCCCGAAGGTCAAGGTCTTAAGGTTGAGCCTGATAAGGTATATACAGTAAAATAAGTTTTGGAGACAATTATGAGCGAATTAAAAAATGTTAAAATGGAAGGAAGCAAAGTTCCTGCCGAAAAAATAACAAATCCCGAGCTTTGCGCTGCGATTGAAAAAATGCAGTCGGAGGGCAGTAAAGAAAACATTAACGCAATGATTAACGAAGTTGTAAAAGCAAAGTTTATTCTTCCCGCAAAGGTTGAGAGTATTCCCAAAGCCGAAACCAAGAACGGCAGAACAATTATGGGAAACACAACTCAAGTGCAGTTCCGCCTGCTTGAAAACGGCAACAAAGAAAAGTTCTTCGGAGCGTTTACCGATATAAGCGAGCTTAACAAATGGAACGGCAACGAGCAGGCAAACAAGGTCGTAACCGATTTTGACAGTCTTGCACAAATGGTTACCGATCCAAAAGCCGGCGTACTCGGTTTTGTAATCAATCCGTTCGGCAAAAGCGTGACCTTCCCAAAGCCTATGGTGCTTTCAATCAAGCAACAGCGTGATTATCTCAGAATGAAGTCGCACAAGACTATTGAGCCGGGTTCGCCCGTTCAGCTCGGTGACCCAAAGGAATATCCCATTGACCTTATGGCGGCGCTCATCAATCACTTCAGCACCGAACCGCTTGTAAACGCCGCATACCTTAGAATGGTCGAGCAAAACGGACTTAAGAGCTACCTTATTGTAGTTGATTTTGTCGGCGATACCGAGCATACGTTTGATGCAATCTCAGATGTTGCAAAGCCGTTCCTTGATGATGAAGTTCAGCTTTCAATGATGCCGTATTCAATGGAATTCGGCAGAACCGCAGTGAAGGGAATAGAGCCGTTCTACAAAAAGAAGTCTGAATAATTTTTACCGCAGGAAATACCCCCGAAAGACCAAACCTTTCGGGGGTAATGTTGTTTATCTACATTCTTACGGGAATACCTTTTTTGTTAAGGTATTCTTTTAACTGCGGTATCGGTATTTCTCCGAAATGGAAAAGCGAAGCCGCAAGCACTGCGTCGGCTTTTCCTGCGGTGAGTGCGTCATAAAAATGCTCAAGCGCACCTGCGCCGCCGCTTGCAATAACGGGTATGTTTACTCTTTCCGACACGGCCTTAGTCAGCGCAATATCATATCCATTTTTTTGACCGTCCTCGTCCATACTTGTCAATAAAATTTCGCCTGCGCCCAGCTGTTCACATTTTACAGCCCATTCAACAGCGTCAATTCCCATAGGCTTGCGCCCGCCGTTTATATAAACCTCCCAGCTTTTGCCGTTCCTTTTTGCGTCAATAGCGGCAACAACGCATTGACTGCCGAATTTATAAGCCGCCTCGCTTATAAGCTCAGGGCGATAAACTGCTGCGGAATTTACAGACACCTTATCTGCGCCTGCTCTTAAAAGTAAGTTAAAATCATCAACGGTTCTTATTCCTCCGCCGACAGTAAACGGGATAAAGATTGAGTTTGCAACCTTTTCCACCATATCGACAGTAATGTTTCTTGAATCGCTTGAAGCGGTAATATCGAGAAACACAAGCTCGTCTGCGCCCTGCTTGTCATATTGCTTTGCACATTCAACAGGATCGCCTGCGTCAACAAGGTCAACAAAGCTCATACCCTTAACAACTCTGCCGTTTTTAACATCAAGGCAGGGAATTATTCTTTTTGCATACATAATATTTACCCCCCTCAGCCGTTTACAATGTCAGCAAAGTTCTTTAGGATTTTAAGTCCTGTTTCACCGCTTTTTTCGGGGTGGAACTGCGTAGCAAAAACATTGTCCTTTTCGATTGCGGCGTCAATTTTTACACCGTATTCCGTTTTAGCGGAAACAATTTTTTTGTCTTTTGCGTCAAGGAAATAGGAATGTACGAAATAAACATAGGAATTTTTGTCAATACCCTTAAAAAGACCGTTTTCTTTTTTTATTTCAAGACTGTTCCAACCTATATGCGGAATTTTCAGTCCGTCACCCGACGGTATTTTTTTTATTGTGCCGTCAAAAACACCCAGCCCTTTTGCGTTTGGACTTTCTTCACTGTAAGGAAACAAGAGCTGAAGCCCCAAACAAATTCCCAAAAACGGTTTTTTGCTGTTGATAAAATCAATTACGGTGTCCTTGATACCGTAGGAGTTCATTGTGTCTATTGTATCACCAAACGAACCTACGCCCGGCAAAACAGCTCCGTCGGCTTTCAGTATTTTGTTTTTGTCATTTGTAATAAAGGCGTCGCAGCCGATATATTCCAGTGCTTTGTACACGCTCTGAATATTGCCTGCGCCGTAATCAATAATCGCTATCATCGCTTCATCTCCAAATCAACGGTTTTATACAGCAATTCTAACATAATCTGATTTTTTTTGCAATACTAACAATCATCTCTCGCAATTTTTTGCAAAATACTCTTAAAAATAATTCATCTGTTATTGAATTTTGCAAGTCGTTGTGTTAAAATGAAAGCGTATAGAAATCCACAAGGGGGATTTTAAATGATTACACATCTTCTTACAAGAATAGATCTGATGATGAATTCTTTTTCAAAGGGTCAAAAGCGCATTGCGCTTTATATAGAGGAACACTACGACAAAGCGGCATTTATGACCGCTTCAAAGCTCGGACAAACCGTAGGCGTGTCTGAAAGCACCGTTGTACGCTTTGCGACCGAGCTTGGCTATGACGGCTATCCGAGGCTTCAAAAGGCAATGCAGGAGATGATTCGCAACAAGCTTACCTCCGTTCAGCGTATCGAAGTAACTTCAAGCCGTATCGGCGATGAAAATGTGCTTGACAGCGTTCTTAATCAGGATATTGAAAAGATACACAGAACTATTGAAGAAACCTCGCATGAAGATTTTAACAGAGCGGTTGAAGAAATTTGCAATGCAGAACGAATTTATATTTTCGGTGTGCGCTCAACCGCCGCAATAGCAAGCTTTCTTGCTTACTATTTTGAGCTTATTTTTGATAATGTAAGGGTTATAAACACCACAAGTGCAACCTCGACCTATGAACATATTTTCAGGATTACCGAAAAAGACGTTATAATCGGAATTTCATTTCCCCGTTACAGTAAAATGGCGATAGAAGCAATGGACTTTGCACGTTCAAGAGGTGCTCACGCAGTTGCAATTACCGACAGTATGGCGTCTCCGCTTGTACAGTCGGCTGATTCCGTGCTTATCGCACGCAGCGATATGGCTTCAATAGTCGATTCGCTTGTTGCCCCGCTCAGCCTTATCAATGCACTTATCGTTGCAACTGTTTTGAAGAAGAAAGACGAAGTATCGGATACCTTCCGCACTCTTGAAAAAGTTTGGAACCGTGAGGGTGTTTACACAAATCACGACAAGGATAATCCCAAAACTACAAATGAAGATAAAAGCTAAATCAGTCGTTGTGATAGGCGGCGGAGCTTCGGGGCTGCTTGCGGCAGGAACAGCCGCCGAAAGCGGTGCTTCGGTCACACTTATCGAGAAAAACACCCGTATGGGACGCAAGATAATGATAACGGGGAAAGGCAGATGCAATCTGACAAATAACTGCGACCCCCGAACCTTTATATCAAATGTTCCGGTAAACGGACGGTTCCTTTACTCTGCAATAAATAATTTTTCGCCGTGGGATACTATGGCATTTTTTGAGGATCTCGGTTTGCCGCTCAAAACCGAACGGGGCGATCGTGTTTTCCCCGTATCCGACAAAGCACTTGACGTAGTTGATACGCTTTATTCCTATGTTAAAAGCAAGGGCGTAAAAACAGTAAACGATAATGCATATGCGCTTGAATTCAGTGACGGCTCCGTTGCCGAGGTAAAATGTAATAAAGGCTCATATAACGCCGACAGCGTAATTGTTTGCTGCGGCGGAAAAAGCTATCCGCTCACAGGCTCAACAGGCGACGGTTATACTCTTGCAAAGCAAGCGGGCCACACCGTAATAACGCCCAAGCCCTCGCTTGTTCCGCTTGAAAGCGCAGACAACGACTGTAAATCAATGCAAGGTCTGTCGCTTAAAAATGTTGCGCTAAAAATCATTGATACTTCAAACGGAAAGAACGCCTACAGTGATTTCGGAGAAATGCTTTTTACTCATTTCGGTATAAGCGGACCTATGGTGCTTTCCGCAAGCTCACACCTGCGTGATATAACAAAAGGAAAATACTGTGCGGAAATTGATTTGAAGCCTGCTCTTGATATGCAGCAGCTTGACAGGAGAATACAGCACGATTTTCGTGAAAATTCAAACAAAGATGTTTCCAATTCGTTTTCAAAGCTGCTTCCGCACAAGATAATAATTCCTGTATTAAAGCGCTGGGGAGTTCCTTTTGACAAAAAATGTAATGTAATAACCAAAGAAGAACGCAAAAAATTATGCGAGCTTTTAAAGGCGTTTAGAATAGATATAAGCGGATTTCGTCCGATTGAAGAAGCAATAGTTACATCAGGCGGCGTAAAGGTCACTGAAATTAATCCAAAAACTATGGAAAGCAAGCTGATAAAGGGTCTGTACTTTGCAGGTGAGGTTATCGACTGCGACGCCTATACCGGCGGATTTAATTTGCAAATCGCATGGAGTACGGGCAGGCTTGCAGGCGAAAATGCTGCGCTCAATTAAAATAAACACAAGGAGATAATTTTATGTCTGTTGCAATAGCACTTGACGGACCTGCGGGCGCAGGAAAGTCGTCAATAGCCAAAAGAGCGGCAAAGGCTCTTGATTATATCTATGTTGATACGGGTGCGCTTTACCGCACAATCGGTCTTGCCGCAACCCGAAGCAATGTTGAGCCAAAGCCCTCAAAGGAAGTAAATGAGCTTTTGTCCGAAATAAAGGTTGACCTTACGTTTAACGATAAGGGCGAACAGATTGTTTTGCTCAACGGCGAGGACGTGTCGGGTGAAATACGCACGCCCGAGGCATCAATGACAGCTTCAAAAATTTCGGCGGTTCCCTCCGTAAGAGAATATCTGCTTGACCTACAGCGCAATATGGCAAAAGCTCACAACGTAATTATGGACGGGCGTGATATAGGCACAGTCGTACTTCCCGACGCACAGATAAAAATTTTCCTTACCGCCTCACCCGAAGCAAGAGCTAAACGCAGGTACAAGGAGCTTTGTGAAAAGGGAATGAACGTAAAATACGAAGATGTGCTCAGCGACGTTATACAGCGTGACTACAATGATACTCACCGAGACGTTGCGCCCCTCAAGCCTGCCGAGGACAGTATCACGGTAGATACAACAGAACTCGACTTTGAACAGTCGGTTGATAAAATAATTTCCGTAATCAAGGAGAATATCTGATGGGACAATCAAGGGTTCTTTATTCAATAGGTCGTGTTATCTGCACCCCGATATATAAGCTGTTTTATCGGTATAAGCCAATAAACAATCACACCATTCCCGAAACAGGCGGTTGTATTCTTGCAAGCAATCATATCTCGTTTGCAGACCCCGTGCTTTTGGGACTTTGTCAAAAACGCAGACTGTTTTTTATGGCTAAGGCGGAGCTTTTCAAAAACAAATTTTTTGCCGCCGTAATCCGTGCGCTCGGCGCTTTCCCCGTTGAAAGAGGAGCAGGTGACAATAAGGCAATCAAAACAGGCGAGGACCTTATTAAAGACGGCGAAGTTATGACTATATTCATAGAAGGCGGAAGAACCAAAACCGGCGATCTTATGCGTCCGCGTTCGGGTTGCGCACTTGTTGCACAGCAAATGCAGGTGCCTGTAATTCCTGCGTGCATTACCGTTGTGGGCAATCCAAAACACAAATTTGCAAAATGCGTTGTTCATTTCGGAGAGCCGCTTACTCCTCAGCAGCTCGGATTGACGCCCGACGGCGGCAGGCACGAGCTTAGAAACGCTTCAAATATGATTATGGACGAGATAAAAAAGATGAGGGAGCAGGATTTGCGTGAGTATAAAAAAGGCTGAGTCGGCAGGCTTTTGTTTCGGCGTGAACAGAGCGATAAATATAGTTGATGACCTTATATCTCAAAACATAAAGGTCTGCACCCTGGGTCCGATAATCCATAATATGGAGATGGTTCGTGAGTTAAAGGAACAAGGCTGCCGCCCTATCGACGATATAAGCGAGCTTTGCGACGACGAAACCCTTGTAATCCGTTCGCACGGAGTACCAAAGTCGGTGATTGACGCTCTTGAAAAAAATCACATCAATTACAAAGACGCTACCTGCCCGTTTGTCAAAAAAATTCACAACATAGTTGCAAAAACCGATCCCGATACTGATGTTGTTTTAATCGCAGGCAATAAGGATCACCCCGAAGTACAGGGCATAATCGGTAATTGTAATTGTGATTGTTACACGTTTAACAATGGGCAGGAGCTTGACAGTATAATGCCTATTATTCTAAATACGAATAATAAATCATTAAAAGTAATAGCACAAACGACTTTTGACACAAAAGAATGGAAAAAATCAGTAAAAAAGATAAAAAAACTATGTACAAATTCAAAAATATTTGATACAATATGTAATGCTACGTCAGTTAGACAGAGTGAAGCCGATCAAATTGCGGCTCAGTCGGACTTTATGATAGTGATAGGTGACAGGCACAGTTCAAATACAGCAAAGCTTTTTGATATTTGCAAAAGGCAGTGTGCAAACACCGTACTAATCGAAACCGCAAAGGAGCTTGATTTAAACCGAGTTCGTTCTGCAACTGAAATAGGCGTAACTGCCGGTGCGTCAACACCGACAAGGATAATAAAGGAGGTACTGGATACAATGAGTGAAATTAAATCCGGTGAAACAAATGTTGAAGAATCTTTTGAGGAGTTGCTTGAAGAATCCCTCAAAAACTTAAATACAAATGAGAGGGTAATGGGTACAGTAATCAGTATTGCGCCCAACGAAGTTCAGGTTGACGTCGGCAGAAAGCAAACGGGCTTTATTCCTGTTTCAGAGCTTTCAAACGATCCGAGCGCCAATCCCGAAGACGTCGTTAAGGTTGGTGATAAGCTTGAACTGCTTATTATGAAGACCAACGACCAGGAAGGCACAATTATGCTTTCAAAGCGCAGAGTTGACGCCCAGAAGGGTTGGGAAGAGCTTCAGGACAAGGTTGATTCTCAGGAGATACTTACAAGCAAGGTTACAGAAGCCGTAAAGGGCGGCGTTATTGTGCTTTACAATAACGTAAGAATCTTTATTCCCGCATCTCAGGCTACGGCAAGCCGCGACGAAAAGCTTGAGGATCTTGTAGGTCAGGAGGTAAACTTCAGACTTATCGAGGTATCTCAGCGCGGCAGACAGAGAAGAGCTATCGGCTCTATCCGCAGTGTACTCAAGGAGCAGAGAGCCGCTCAGCGTGAAGAGTTCTGGAAAACCTGCGAAATCGGAAAGCGTTATAAGGGCGTTGTAAAGTCGCTTACAAGCTACGGTGCATTTGTTGATCTCGGCGGTGTGTTCGGTATGATCCATATTTCCGAGCTTTCTTGGACGCACATCAAGCATCCGAGCGAGGTTGTAAACATCGGCGATACGGTTGACGTATATATCAAGGACATCAATGAAGAAACCAAAAAGATTTCTCTTGGCTTCAAGAACGCAGAAGACAATCCGTGGGAAATCCTCAAGAGAGATTATCCCGAGGGAACGGTAGTTAAGGCAAAGATCGTCGGACTTACAACCTTCGGCGCATTTGCAAACATAATCCCCGGCATTGACGGTCTTATCCATATTTCTCAGATCGCTAACAAGAGAATCGACAAGCCCGCTGACATTCTTTCAGTTGGTGAAACTGTTGAAGCAAAGATTACCGCTATTGACTTTGATAAAAAGCGTGTAAGTCTTTCAATGCGTGCGCTTCTTCCCGAAGATGAACAGGCTCCCGCAAAAGAAGAACCTGTTGAAGAGGTAACAGAGGCTCCTGCCGAAGAAGCCGTTGAAGAAGCAACCGAAGCTCCTGCTGAGGAAGCAGCTGAAACAACAGCTGAATAATTAAACTTAATCAAGGGCACTCTAATGGGTGCCCTTAAATTTTTAGGGGGAAAACCTATGACGCCGCAAGAAGAATTTTTAGCCATATATAACGAACACATCACACGTCAGGGCGCGGCTGAATTGCTTGAATGGTTAAAGCGAACTGATTTTTTCACCGCACCTGCCAGCACAAAATATCATTGCGCCTGTGAAAACGGACTTGTTATGCACTCTGTAAGCGTGTTTAACACAATGATGGAAAAGCATTTTGACGAAGAAACCGACAACATCGAAAGCTTTGCAATTTGCGGACTTTTGCACGATCTTTGTAAGGCACAGTTTTATAAAGTATCATCACGCAACGTTAAAAACGAACAAACAGGACAATGGGAAAAGGTACCCTATTATGCAATAGACGACCAATTTCCTTACGGTCACGGTGAAAAATCCGTTTTCCTTATAGAAAGAAAAATGCATCTGAAAATTGACGAGGCAATGGCAATTCGTTGGCATATGGGTGAATTCGGCGATAAAAACAGCAATGTAATAAGTCAGGCGTACGATCGTTACCCGCTTGCCGTAAAGCTTCACCTTGCGGATCTCGAGTCAACGTTTCTGAGAGAAAAGGGTACTTCGGAAGTCAATAAGTAGGAGCAGTTTATGGACATCATTTCGGCAGAACGCCGTATAAAAGAGCTTACAAAAGAGCTTGAATATCACAACAATCTTTATTATAACAAGGACGAACCGGAAATTTCCGACTTTGAGTACGATAAGATGCTCCGAGAGCTTGAAAACCTTGAAGAGGAGTACCCTCAGTTTAAATCTCCGCTGTCCCCGACAAACAGAGTAGGCGGCAGTGCAGGCGCAAAATTTTCGCCCGTAACGCACACAGTTCCGCTTGAAAGCCTGCACGACAGCTTTTCGCACGATGAATTGCGTGATTTTGACCGCAGAGTGCGTGAGACTGTTCCAAACGTTACCTATGTTGTCGAGCCTAAATTTGACGGACTTTCGGTTGCGTGCGAATACCGCAAAGGGGTTTTTGTCAGAGGCTCCACCCGAGGTGACGGAGTAACGGGCGAAGATGTTACCGATAACCTGATGACGATAAAAAGTCTGCCAAAACGCATATTAAACGCCCCTGAGTTTTTGGAAGTAAGGGGTGAAGTGTATATGTCGTTTACAAGCTTTGACGAGCTTGTAAAAAGGCAGGAGGAAAACGAAGAAAAGCCCTTTAAAAACCCACGAAATGCGGCGGCAGGCTCGCTGAGACAGAAAAACGCCAAAATAACGGCAAGCCGAAGGCTTGATATATTTATATTCAATGTTCAGCAGTCAAGCGACAACGACCTCAAATCACACCGCCAAAGCCTTGATTACCTTTCCGAGCTTGGCTTTCCAACGTCGTTTTATACAGTATGTGATACTATTGACGAAGCAATAGAGCAAATAGAAAAGATAGGAAACAACCGAGGCGAATATGATTACGCCATTGACGGCGCAGTAGTAAAGGTTGACAGCTTTGCGGCAAGAGAGTTGCTCGGCAGTACCGCAAAATATCCTAAATGGGCGGAAGCATATAAATATCCGCCCGAAGAAAAGCCGACAAAACTGCTTGATATTGAAATCAATGTGGGCAGGACAGGCGTTCTCACGCCCGTGGGCATATTTGAGCCTGTATTGCTTGCAGGTACAACCGTCAGCCGTGCAACACTGCACAACCGTGATTTTATTGAGGAAAAAGGCATCTGCATAGGCGACACCGTAATAATCCGCAAAGCGGGCGAAATCATTCCCGAAGTGCTTTCGGTAAGCGAACATCCCGAAAATGCAAAACCGTTTGTATTTCCGTTGCTGTGTCCGTCGTGCGGCAGTCCCGTGGTTCGTGATGACGAAGCGGCAACACGCTGTACAAATACCGATTGTCCCGCTCAGCTTATGCGCCATCTTATTCATTTTGTCAGCCGTGACGCAATGGATATAGACGGACTAGGTCCTGCATTCCTTGAACAGCTTTCCGATTCGGGACTTGTAAAATCGCCTGCCGATTTATACAAGCTTAAAACTGAGGATATTTTATCATTTGACCGAAAAGCGGAAAAATCAGCGAAAAATCTTATTGCCTCCATTGAAAAGTCAAAGGAAAATGAGCTTTATCGCCTTGTATTTGCGCTTGGCATACGAAATATCGGGCTAAAAGCCGCTAAACTTATATGCGAAAATTTTGCGACGATAGATGATATTATGAATTCCAAATCAGAAGATTTTGAAAAGATAGACGGATTTGGACTTGTAATGGCACAAAGCCTTGAAAATTATTTTTCGCTTGACGGCACAAAAGAGCTGATTTCGGAGCTGAAAAGCTTGGGACTTAAAATGAAACCGTCCGAGCAAAAGCAGTCCGGCGGAAAATTTGAGGGCAAAACCTTTGTTTTGACAGGCACACTTCCGACAATGACAAGAAGTGAAGCCTCAAAGCTGATTGAGCAAAACGGCGGAAAGACAAGCTCCTCCGTTTCCAAGAAAACATCTTACGTCCTTGCGGGCGAGGAGGCAGGCTCAAAGCTGACTAAGGCGCAAAGCTTAGGTATAACCGTAATTTCCGAGCAGGATTTGCTTGAAATGTTAAAATAAAATCTATAACCGATAATGTCATACAGTGACCGCGATAAACATCGCGGTCATATTTTTTTGCCCGACGGCATAATATTTACTGTATCAAAACTTGGAGGAATGTTAAATGACAAGACTTAATGACAGCGAACGTCTGCGTCAGGCGTCACAATGCCTCAGTCCTGCGATTCAAAAAAAATTATCTCCCTATATCAAACAGCTTCAAAATACCGCAACAGAGATAAGACTGAGGTTAAACCGTCCGCTTTCAATCGTCTGCACAAATTCCACTTACTACATAACCGCAAGCGGAAATCTGACAAGCTCTGTAAGCGACAAATATATGCTGACGATTACAAAGCAAGATATAGACGAAACATTTCAAAACATCTGTAATTATTCGGTGTATACCCGACAAAACGAGATAATTAACGGCTTTGTCACAATGCAGGGCGGACACCGTGCGGGAATTTGCGGTACGGCTGTAATAAGCGACGGCAGAATTTCAAATATCCGTGATATTTCATCTCTTAATATACGCATAGCCCGAGAGCATAAGGGTTGTGCAGATTTGCTTTATCAAAAGATAAAAACAAGCGATAAGGGAATTCTGATATGCGGCGCTCCGTGTTCGGGCAAGACCACAGTATTGCGTGACCTTGCAAGAATACTTTCAACCTCCGAAAGCAAAAACGTTTCTCTTATCGACGAAAGGGGGGAGCTTGCCGGAACATCGTCGGGAGCCTTTCAGAACGACATAGGAATGTGCGATGTTTTTGACTGCTATAAAAAGAGCGACGGAATCAGTCAGGCGGTACGAAGTATGTCGCCCGATATTGTAATGTGTGATGAAATAGGCTCTGCCGACGACGTGCTTGCAATAGAACAGGCGGTAAACAGCGGCGTTACGGTAATTGCTACCGTTCATGCCGCAAACGAAAACGAGCTGAAAAACAAATCCAACATTTGCTCGGCGGTAAAGCTCGGAGCATTTAAAAAAATCGTTTTTCTTTCAGACAGAAGCAATGTAGGAAAAATAACAAGAATATCAGAAGCAGGTGAGATATTTGATTTTTAAAATAATCGGTTCGATACTTATAATTTCAGCCTGCTTTCTCGTCGGATATTTAAAGTCAGGCGCTTTATACAAACGCCGTGATTTTCTAAAAAGCTTTCTTGTGTTTTTGTCACTCCTTGAAACCAACCTGCGATACAATAATTCGGATATATTCACACTTGTAACCCTTTCGGCAAAGAAACAGGATCTAAAAAACTTTTGTTTTGATAATAACAATCAAAAGCCGTTTGATGAAATATGGAACGAGAGAATATCCGAACTGCCAAAAGAGTTTTCGCTGAGAAAAACCGATAAAGATATGCTTTTTGAATTCGGTTCGGAACTTGGAAAATCCGACCTTGACGGTCAGCTGAAACATATTGAGCTGTACAAAGCTGTTTTTGAAAAACAGCTTTCCGATGCCGAGGAAGCAATAGCAAAAAAATCTAAATTGTACAAAACCATGGGCTTTTTTACGGGAATATCAATAGCCCTTATGATAATTTGAGGTAAAAATGGACGTAGAATTAATTTTTAAAATTGCGGCGGTCGGAATTATAGTGGCGGTGCTTTCACAGCTGTTGATCAGAAGCGGACGTGAAGAACAGGCGATGCTTACTTCTCTTGCCGGGCTGATAGTTGTGCTTACGCTGATAATAACCCAAATAAGCACGCTGTTTGACACAATAAAAAGGCTGTTTGGTTTCTGATGAACATACTCTCAATTTGTGTGCTTGCAGTCACAACTGTAATATTGATAGTCACGCTCCGCCCCAAAAACGGCGAAATTGCAATAATGCTCGGGATTTCCTGCTCGGTAATTATCCTTTTATCTGTGCTGTCAAAAGCCTCCGGGATAATCAGCACCGTAAATAATATAATCTCCGTGTCGGGTATCAGTACAAGCTATGTTGTGATTTTGCTCAAAGTTATAGGAATTTGCCTTGTGACAGAATTTGCGGTAAACACCTGTAAGGACGCAGGCAGTCAGTCGCTTGCTTCAAACATATCGCTTGCAGGCAAAATTATGGTGACGGTAACGTCCCTGCCGCTCTATGCCGATATTCTTAATGTCGTGCTGTCACTTTTAAAAATGTGAGGAAGTTTGATTTGAAAAAGCTGATTATAATACTTTGCACAATTTTAACGGTAATGTCTGTTTCGTCTTTCAAGGTCAAAGCCGAAGACAACAGTATGACCTATGATTTTTCGGCGGTGTATGACAGCCTTTCCGATGAGGTCCGTCAAAGCCTTGATAATATCGGCGCAGATTCCGCAGACGCAAACAAGCTTAACGACATATCTTTTCAGTCTGTCATTGATGAAATTGCAAGAACGGCGTCGCAAAGCGCAAAATCGCCGCTGAAAGGTCTTATATCAATTATCGGCATTTTGCTTTTATGCTCGCTCTTGTCTACATACAAAAACACGCTGAGCAGTAATGTTTCCACAACAATCAATATTGTGTCGTCGCTTTGCATAACCTGTGCGGTTGCAATGCCGGCAATCGCCGCAATAAATAACGCTGCGTCTGTAATTGAAATTTCTACAAACCTTATGCTTGCATATATTCCGATAATCGCCGCAGTTATGGCGGCTTCGGGACAGGCGGTCAGCTCAGGTACATACTATGCGGCAATGATAGCGGCAGGCGAAGGAGTAGGACAGCTTTCATCAAAGGTAATCGTTCCGTTTCTTGATATGTTTCTTGGGTTCAGCATAACGTCAAGCATAACGCCAAACGTAAACCTAAGCGGATTTACAAATATAATTGCAAAGGTCATTAAGTGGATATTAAGCTTTTCGATGACGGTGTTTACATCAATTCTGACAATAAAACAGCTTATTTCTAATTCACTTGACAGCGTATCCGGAAGAGCGGTACGATTTGCCCTTACATCGTTTGTACCCGTAGTCGGTGCTGCGCTTTCGGACGCATATAAAACCGTTCAGGGGAGCGTATCCCTTTTAAAATCCGGTATGGGAATATTTGTAATAATTGCAGTTGCTTTTGTATATCTGCCGGTAATAATCGAGTGCTTTATGTGGGTAATATCGCTTTGGATCGGCAAGGCCGCCGCCGACGTTCTCAGCCTGCCGCAGACCTCAAAGCTTTTGCAAAGCATATCAACGGTGTTTACTACATTGATTGCAATTCTGCTTTGCATAATGTCCATATACCTTATCTCAAGCGCAGTTGTGCTTATTATAGGCGGTGGCTCCGGATGAACGGATTATATACGGTTGCGGCTGTGGTTTGTGCGTCGTCGCTGATTTGCACGCTTGTGTCGTCGTTTGTGACCGACGGCAGTACAAAAAAAATTCTTAATCTCGTCTTGGGCGCATTTATTATATGCTCTCTTATTGTGCCGATAAAAAATGCAGTGTCGGATTTTAATATTAACATTTCCAATCACCCCGACTCTGCCGAAATTTCGGCAAGCTATGATGAAGCCTATAATGAGCAGGTTGTAAAACAAACCAAAGAAAATCTCGAAAAAACGCTTGAACAACTGCTTGAGCAAAATTCAATCGAAATCAGCCGCTGTGAAATAATTTTGTCCCTGAAGGACGATAACAGCATAATCATATCATCAATCAGCATATATATAAACAAAGAGTACACGCCTTACGTCCGAAAAATTACTGAGATTACCTCACAGAATTTCGGCGTAACGCCAGAAGTTTTAACGGAGTAGAATATGGAAGAAATCAAAAGCGTGGGAAAATTAAAGGAGCTTATCAAAAAAGATAAGGTCCGCAACATCATTGTAATTGCGGGAATAGTCGGAATAGCTCTGATATTTCTGTCAAGCTATATTGATTTTGGTTCTGCTTTCGGAAAAAGAGAGGATGAGGAGTTTTCGGTAAAAACCTACAGTACGGAAATTGAAAGCGACCTGCAGTCCGTAATATCCAGCATAGAGGGCGCAGGACAAACCAGGGTGCTGCTGACAATGGAAAACAGCATAGAGTATGTTTATCTTGACAACAGTACCACCAAAACAAAGGAAATCGAACCTCTAATACGAGGAGTGCTTGTTGTATGCGAAGGCGGTGACAATCCTGTTGTGGTTGAGCGAATTACCCTTGCGGTTACCAAAGCACTCGACATATCAACAGCAAAAGTATGTGTTACAAAATTATCAGAATAAAGGTCGGTATTATTATGAAATTAAAAAAGATTTATGTAGTATTGGCAGCACTTGTGCTTGCACTCGGAACAGCAGTTTATGTAAACTGGCAGTTCAACTCAACAAAAAATACTTCCGCAAAGGAACTCGGCGCAGCGTCATATGTAAATGCAACGCTTCCGTCCTCAACCGACGATGAAAGCGTCCAAACGTCCGCACTGTCAACAGAACAGGAAAATTACTTTTCCTCCGAACGCACAAAGCGCAAGGCTTTGCAGGACGAGATAATCGACACCGCAAACGAGAGCCTTAAGTTAGAAGATATCAGCGACGAGGATATGACTGACGCTCAAAGAGATGTTGCAAAAATGCTCAAGAATTTCACAATTCAGGACAGTATCGAAAGCATAATAAAGGCTAAAGGCTTTTCGGAATGTCTTTGCTACATAAGCGACGACGGCGTAACGATAACAGTGCCCGACACCGAGCTAAACGATACTTCGGCGCTTGTCATCGACGATGCGGTCACATCACACTATGAGGTTGCATACGAAGATATATCTATTGTCGGTGCATAATTTAAGTCGTAACAAAGCCTGCGACAGATTTAACAACGCAAAACAGCGGTAGCTCCGCAGGATTTCAGTGAGAGATTTTAATTCCCGCTGAAATCCTGAGCCGGCACCCGCCGAATAAAAGACGGGGGATATGTGCGCTTAGGTTATTAAAACAGTTTACATTTAAATACTGTTGTGTTATAATTATCCTGAATTAAAATGTAAAGTTGGTATTTTATGGATAACGGTGAAAACAACAGTCAGATTAAGCTCACAAGGAGCGAAGAAAGAGAACAGGCATTTATGCTTCTTTTTTCATCTATGTTTGACAACGAACCGCTTGATGAAAAAATAGAGGACGATACTCAGCTTTTTGAGGGCGGAGTATGCGGATATGCTCAGTCGGTTGTCAGCGGAATTGATGATAAAAAAGAGGAGCTTGATCTTGAAATATCGGAATTTTTGAAAAAAGGCTGGTCAATTTCAAGAATCTCAAAATCATCTCTTGCAATTCTAAGACTTGCAATCTATGAGATAAAATATATTGAGAGTATCCCCGAAAGCGTTTCTATAAACGAGGCAGTCGAGCTTGCAAAGAAATATACCATTGACGAAAGCAAATTCGTAAACGGTATTCTCGGCGCATATGTACGAAGCAAAGCTGAGGGTACAAAATGAGCTTGTTTCTCGGTATAGACACTTCTAACTACACAACGTCAACGGCACTTTATGACAGTCCTACGGGAGAAATGCTCAACTGCAAAAAACTTTTGCCCGTAAAAGAAGGACAGCTCGGACTGCGCCAAAGCGACGCGGTGTTTCACCACACCGCTCAGCTTCACACGCTGTTTTCAAAGCTCGTTGAGAATGTTGATACAAAAGCTATAGCCGCAATCGGCGTTTCCTCAAAGCCGCGCCCGATTGACGGCTCATATATGCCGTGTTTTACAGTGGGGGAGAACACGGCAAAAATTTTATCCTCCGCACTGAATATTCCGTTGTATGAGTTTTCTCATCAGGAGGGACATATTGCTTCTGTTTTGTACGATTCAAAGCGTGACGACCTTTTCTCGCAAAATTTTATTGCTTTTCACGTCAGCGGCGGCACCACCGAAGCAGTGCTTGCTTCTCCCGATAATTACGGTTTCAGCCTTAAAACCATAGCAAAAACCCTTGACCTTAACGCAGGACAGGCAATAGACCGAACAGGACTTATGCTCGGTCTTAAATTTCCCTGCGGCAAAGAACTTGAAAAGCTCGCATTACAAAATTCCGAAAAAATAACCGTACACCCGACATTAAAGGAATGTGACTGCTGTTTGAGCGGTATTGAAAATATATGCAAAAAGCTTTCGGACAACGGAAAGTCAGATGAATATGTTGCGGCGTATTGCATAGAGTATATCCGCAAAACACTGTCGATGATGACGGACAGGCTGTTTGAAAAATACGGCAGGCTTCCCGTGCTTTATGCAGGCGGAGTAATGTCGGATTCTATAATACAAAATTCTTTTATAGAAAAATACAACGCAGTTTTTGCCCAACCGAAGTATTCCACCGACAATGCCGCAGGCATTGCGTATCTTGCATTCAGGAAGTATAAAAATGTACACACCAAATATTAAAAAGCCGCCGATACTTACGGTAACTCAGCTAAACGGCTACATTAAATCATTGCTTGAATCCGATACAAAATTAAACGCCGTGTTTTTAAGCGGTGAAATCTCAAATTTTGGAGTAAACAGCAAAAGCGGACACGCTTATTTTACACTTAAAGACGAAAATTCTGTAATAAGAGCGATTATGTTTGCAGGATATGTAAAAGTGCTCAAATTTATCCCGACAAACGGAATGAATGTAATCTGCGTCGGACGCATAAGCGTATATCAGCCGAGCGGACAATATCAGATTACGGTAGAAAATATGCAGCCCGACGGTGTGGGTGCACTTACGCTTGCATATGAACAGCTCAAAGAAAAATTACTTGCCAAGGGACTGTTTGCGCCCGAACACAAAAAACCTCTGCCGAAATATCCAAAGACAATCGGAGTTATCACTTCTCCGACAGGAGCGGCGTTTCACGATATTCATAAAACGCTTTACAGGCGTTATCCCTGCGTCGACATAGTTATGTGTCCCGTGTTAGTTCAAGGCGACGGTGCGCCCGAACAGCTTGTGAACGCAGTAAATACGCTCGACAAATACAACCTCTGCGACGTTATCATCATAGGCAGAGGAGGCGGCTCTATAGAAGACCTCTGGGCATTTAACAATGAGGAGCTTGCAAATGCCGTATATAATTGTAAAATCCCCGTTATCTCGGCAGTAGGTCACGAAATTGACTATACGATTTGTGATTTTGTAGCGGACAGACGTGCCGCAACCCCTACAGCCGCCGCAGAAATCGCAGTACCCGATCAGGAAGAGCTAAAACAGCTTTACAGAAAGCAATATCAACTTATTTATTCAACTGTCACAAGCAAATATAATCAAAACCTGCATACGGTTTCCGATCTTCACAACAGGCTTGCGCTCGTATCACCCGAAAACAAGATAAACGAATTTGAGTACAAGCTCTCGAACACAGCAAATTTACTTTCCGCAAACATAATAAATCTGCTTAACGTTCAGGAAAGCAAACTCAAAAGCATATCCGCAAAGCTTGAAAGTCTTAATCCCGTATCTGTTCTTGCAAGAGGCTATTCCATTGCGGAAAAGGACGGAAAGGTGATCAGTTCAAAATCACAGCTTAAATGCGGTGAAGAGTTCACTGTTGAATTTTCCGACGGAAAAATAAGAGCAAAATCGTTAGGTGAGTAAAATGGCTTTTTCACATTTACACGTTCATACCGAATACAGCCTGCTTGACGGCGCCTGCCGTATAGGCAGTGTGGTATCCCACGCCAAAAGCATGGGAATGAACTCCCTTGCGATCACCGATCACGGAGTGATGTACGGTGTAATTGATTTTTATAAAACGTGCAAAAAAGAGGGGATAAAGCCTGTTATCGGATGTGAGGTCTATGTTGCTCCTCATTCACGGTTTGACAAAACCACAGCATATGAAAAATACTATCATATGATTCTGCTCTGCGAAAACAATATCGGTTATCAAAATCTGATAAAGTTGGTTTCAAAAGGCTTTACCGAGGGGTTTTATTCAAAGCCGAGGATAGACGACGAGCTTCTCAAGGAGTATCATGAGGGGCTGATTTGTCTTTCGGCGTGCCTTGCCGGCGAGATACCTCAAAAGCTTCTTGACGGAGATTATTCCGCAGCAAAACAAAAGGCGGAGTATTATCGTGATTTGTTTGGCAGAGAAAACTTTTTTATCGAACTTCAAAACCACGGAATCGAAGAAGAAATCCGCATAATTCCCAACCTTGTGAGAATCGCTGAAGAAATCGGCGTTGATATTGTCGCTACCAACGACTGCCACTATATCGAAAAAGCCGGCAGCAAGCCGCACGGTATATTGCTTTGTATTCAAACAAATCACACAGTAAACGACGACGATAAAATGGAATTTAAAACCGATGAATTCTATCTTAAAAGCGAAGATGAAATGCTCTCGCTTTTTTCGTCATATCCACAGGCGATAAGCAACACCCAAAAAATTGCCGACAGATGTAACGTAACCATAGAATTCGGAGTACGCAGACTCCCTCGGTTTGATTTGCCTAACGGTGAAGATCACCTTGAATATTTCAGAAAAAGCTGTTATAAGGGACTGTACAAGCATTACGGCAACAATCCCGACGAATCTGTTGTACAGCGGCTTGAATATGAAATCAGTGTTGTATCTTCAATGGGATTTGTAGATTATTACCTAATAGTCAACGACTTTGTTCAGTATGCAAAATCAAACAAAATTCCCGTAGGACCGGGCAGAGGCTCGGGAGCAGGCTCGCTTTGTGCATACTGTATCGGAATAACCGCAGTTGATCCGATAAAGCATAATTTGCTTTTTGAACGCTTCCTTAATCCCGAACGTGTAAGTATGCCAGATTTTGATATAGATTTTTGCCAAAAGCGCAGAAAAGAAGTAATTGATTATGTAATCGGGAAATACGGTACAGATCACGTTGCTCAAATCATTTCATTTGATACAATGGCGGCAAAGGCAGCGTTGCGTGACGTCGGCAGAGCGCTTGCAATGCCGTATGCCACGGTAGATGCAGTAGTAAAATCAATTCCGGGAGAATTTAACATTTCGCTTGACCGTGCTCTTTCTGTCGGCACTGAGCTGAGGAACAGATATGAACACGACGAGCAAACTAAAACTCTGATTGACATAGCAAAAAGCATCGAGGGAATGCCGCGCCATGCTACAACCCATGCGGCAGGCGTTGTAATTACCGACAAGCCTGTTTCGGATTATGTTCCGCTTTCTAAAAACGATGATATAGTTGTAACACAGTTCCCCAAAAACGACCTTGAAGACCTGGGACTTCTTAAAATGGACTTTTTAGGACTGAGAAACCTCACTGTCATTGATGAAGCGGAAAAATTAATTAAACACCATTATCCCGAATATTCGCCGAAGGAGATTAACGAAAACGATAAACAGGTTTTTGAAATGTTTTCAAAGGGCAATACAGAGGGCGTTTTTCAGTTTGAAAGTCAGGGCATACGCAATGTGCTTATAAAGCTTCGCCCCGAATGTTTTGAGGATATACTCGCCGTGGTTTCCCTTTACCGACCGGGGCCTATGGCAAGCATACCCACTTATATTGACTGCCGCCACAATCCCTCGCATATTCACTATAAACACCCTTTGCTTAAAGAAATATTAAAGGATACCTACGGCTGTATCGTCTTTCAGGAGCAGGTAATGCAGGTCATTCAGCGGCTTGCGGGTTACAGCTTCGGACGAGCCGATATTGTAAGACGTGCTATGAGCAAAAAAAAGCACGATGTTATGCAGAAGGAACGTGAAATATTTATTCACGGACTGGTTGACGAAAGCGGAACCGTAGTTGTTGACGGCTGCGTAAGACGAGGCGTTGACGAACAAACCGCAAATGCTATATTTGATGAAATGGAAAGCTTTGCGTCGTATGCCTACAACAAAGCACACGCTGTTTCATATGCGATTATATCTTACAAAACCGCTTGGCTAAAGTGTCATTATCCGCACGAATATATGGCGGCTTTGCTCTCAAGCGTTTTGGATAACCAAAATAAATTAGCTCAATATATAGCAGAGTGCAAGCGACTCGGAATAAGTGTTTTGCCGCCGAGCGTTAACGAAAGCGATCACGACTTTACCGTCAGCGGCCCAAACATACGCTACGGACTTCTTGCCGTTAAAAATCTCGGCAGGCAGTTTATCGACCGTATTATTGCCGAGCGAAGTATAAAAAATTATACTTCTTTCTATGACTTCTGCAAACGTCTGTACGGCAAATATATGAACAGCCGTGCAGTTGAAAGCCTGATAAAATGCGGTGCGTTTGACGGGCTCGGAGCAAACCGCCGTCAGCTCCTTGCAATTACAAAAAACGTGCTTGACGACCTTGACTATGAATCAAAGCACAATTTAAACGGTCAGATGTCGTTCTTTGAACTTGGCAACGACGACAATAATACCCATTCTTCAGAACCAAAGCTACCGAATGTTGAGGAATTTTCAAAAGCCGAGCTTTTGCATATGGAAAACGAAGTAGCGGGGATGTACCTCAGCGGTCATCCAATGGACGATTATACCGAATTTTCAAGGCAGATCAAAGCCGACAGGATAGGGGAGATAATCGGCAACGACAGCGGAATTTACTCGGACGGCAAAAGCGTTACCGTAGTCTGTATTGTTCGCAAAGTCAAAACTCAGCTTACCAAAAACAATAAAATGATGGCTTTTGCGGCGGTTGAGGACAGATTCGGTACAGCCGAAGCTGTTGTATTTCCCAATGTGTATGAAAAATACGGCGTATATCTCAGTGAAACAAACGCCGTTATCATAAGAGGCAGACTGAACTTTAAGGAAAATGAAGAACCGAAGATAATTTGCGATTCAATAGAAAAAGCAAGAACCAATGAGGAATGTAAAAACTATCCGCAAAACAATTCAGCTGTTCCGACAAATAATTTTTCACCCGCTTCAAGGAACACACCTGCGCCTGCGTCGGCTTTATATCTCAGAATTGACGATCTTGATACCGAGCTTTACCACCGTGCAAAAAGGGTTATTGATATTTTTGAGGGACGCACACCCGTTATATTCTATCTTGAAAAATCAGGCAGAAAGGTAAAAGCACCGTCATCAATGTGGGTAAGCCTTAACGATGTTATGATAAAAGAGTTAAAATTCCAGCTTGGCGATAAAAATGTAGTAGCAAAATAGCTAAATTTTACTGCTTATTATTATTAATATCTTCTAAATATTTAAAAAGCTATTGAAAAATGCTGAGTTTTTTTGTATAATATAGGTGTTATCATATTTTAGCACATAAAAGTGTAAAAGTGTTAAATTATTGGAGGAATATTTATGAAATTATCAAAAAGAATTATTGCAGGCGCTCTTGCATCGCTTACAATGGCACTCGGCTTTGCAGGCTGCGGCGACGGCAGTTCATCATCCGCTTCGGGCAATTCCGATAACAACGCAAAGGTTTACAATATCGGCATCTGTCAGCTTATTCAGCATGAAGCTCTTGACGCCGCTACAAAGGGCTTTAAAGACGCTCTTACCGAAAAGCTCGGTGCAGATAAGGTGAAATTTGACGAGCAAAACGCTCAGGGCGATTCACAGAACTGTATTACTATCTGTAACCAGTTTGTATCATCAAACGACGACATTATTATGTGCAACGGTACCGCCGCACTTCAGGCTGCATATACCGCAACAGCTACAACACCTATTTTGGGTACTTCTATTTCGCACTACGGCACTGCTCTTGAGATCAGCGACTGGAAGGGTTATACGGGAATAAATGTTTCGGGTACTTCCGACCTTGCTCCGCTCGACCAGCAGGCTGCGCTTGCAAAGGAACTTTTCCCGGATAAAAAGACAGTCGGAATACTTTATTGCTCGGCAGAAGCAAATTCAAAGTATCAGTTTGATACAATTAAGCCGTACTTTGAAAAAGACGGTTACACTGTTAAAGAATTCACTTTCTCGGATTCAAACGACCTTGCAGCCGTAACAACTACAGCTTGTGATGAATCTGATTTCCTTTATATCCCGACCGATAATACCGCTGCAGCAAACGCTGAGAACATTAACAACATTGCCCTTGAAAAGAAAATTCCGATTATTGCCGGCGAAGAAGGAATATGCAAAGGCTGCGGCGTTGTAACTCTTGCAATCAGCTATTATGAGCTTGGTAAAAAGACAGGCGAAATGGCTTATGATGTTTTAGTAAACGGTGCTGATATTTCAACTATGGAAATTCAGTTTGCTTCAACAACCAAAAAGTATGATGCAGAAAGATGCGAAGCACTCGGTATAACTGTTCCCGACGGCTTTGAAGCAATTTCAAAATAAAATTAATCGGCAACTATTGGGGTGTTGTTTTACTACACCCCGATTTTTATGTTAGAGATAGGTTTATGGTGAACTTAAATGGACGGAGTAATCTCATATTTTACATCCCTAAATCCTATGAACTTTGTTTCTCAGCTACCCGGAAACATTGCACAGGGAATAATTTGGGGACTTATGGCGCTTGGCGTTTTTATAACGTTTAAGCTTTTGGATTTTGCAGACCTTACGGTTGACGGTTCGTTTGCAACCGGAGGCGCCGTAACTGCTATTTTACTTATAAACGGCGTTCCTGTATGGATCGCTGTTCTTGTGGCACTTGTCGCAGGTTTAATTGCCGGTTTGATAACGGGGCTTTTGCACACTTTACTCGGAATTCCCGATATTCTCGCAGGAATACTTACTCAAATAGCCTTATATTCTATTAATCTGAATATTATGGGCAAATCAAACCTCCCGATAAGCTATCGAAACTACAGCCTTGTAATCTCGGCAAGCAATATTAATATGGCAATACTTGTCGGACTTATTATTGCGGCGGTTGTTATAACTCTGATGTATTGGTATTTCGGTACCGAGCAGGGTTCAGCAATTCGCTCAACAGGCAGCAATCCCGCAATGAGCAAGGCTCAGGGTATCAACATCAACGTAACAAAGGTATTGGCACTTGCGCTTTCAAACGGTCTTGTAGCGCTTGCAGGCTCGCTCTCGTCACAATATCAGGGATTTGCCGACATCAATATGGGCAGAGGCGCTATCGTTATAGGACTTGCGGCCGTAATTATCGGACAGGTAATCGGCGAAGCGTTCTTCCGCAAGGGTATGAATTTTATCGTAAGACTTATCTTTGTGGTTATCGGCGGAATTCTCTATTACATAGCAATGGGCATTGTACTTTGGCTCAAGATGCCGACAGACGACACAAAGCTGTTCACAGCCGTTATAGTTGCAATTTTCCTTGCTGTTCCGTATTTAAAAGGGAAATCAAAAAGCTCGTTCAAGAAGCTTGCTAAAGAGAATTTAAAAAAGCGTATGGGCGGTGAGAAAAATGCTTGAAATCAATAATATTTACAAAACCTTTAACCCCGGCACAGCTAATGAAAAGCGCGCTTTAAACGGCGTTAATTTAAAGCTGAATGACGGCGATTTTTGCACGGTAATCGGCGGTAACGGCGCAGGCAAATCAACGGTTCTTAACTCCATTGCCGGTGTATGGCCCGTTGACAGCGGTGAGATAATTATTGACGGCAAAGATATTTCAGGCTTGCCCGAGCACAAGCGTGCACCGTATCTCGGAAGAGTATTTCAGGACCCTATGACAGGAACCGTTGCCGATATGGAAATTATCGAAAACCTTGCAATAGCCGCTCGCAGAGGAAAACGCAGAGGGCTTTCGTGGGGAGTTAAAAAGTCAGAAAAAGAACAGTACCGTGAAATGCTTAAGGAATTTGACCTCGGACTTGAAAACAGAATGACCACAAAGGTCGGTTTGCTTTCGGGCGGTCAGCGTCAGGCAATCACCTTGCTTATGGCGACGATTAAGAAGCCAAAGCTTTTACTCCTTGACGAGCACACTGCCGCTCTTGATCCAAAAACAGCCGCAAAGGTGCTTGAACTTTCAGATAAGATAATTGCTGAAAACCACCTTACGGCACTTATGGTAACGCATAATATGAAAGACGCCATTGCACACGGAAACCGTCTTATAATGATGAACGACGGCAAGGTAATACTTAACATTGAGGGCGAAGAAAAAAAGAAGCTGACTGTTGAACATCTCCTGCAAAAATTTGAACAAGTCAGCGGCTCCTCAATAGATAACGACAGAATGTTGTTAAGCGAATAACAAGCGGCTGACGCATTTTGCGCAGAGCAAAGTAAAAAGCCAAAAATAAAAAGCTATAATCCACAATCAGCACCCCAAACGGTGTGATGTGAATTATAGCTTTTACTTTTTATTTAGCTTTATTTAGCGTTAATATTAATAAATTCCGCTTTAAGCTTTGAATAAAGAATCTTTTGACTGCTGTACAATCCGTAGTATCCGCTGAGCATATAAGCGACCCCCGACGCAAGTGCAAAAAATATCAGTCCGCTCGAACCGAATATTTCAACGCTCATCATAATTGAGGCAAGCGGACAGTTTACAACTCCGCAGAACAGGCATATAAGCCCTATAGCGGCCGAAAAAGACGGGTCAAGTCCCAACAGCGATCCGAAAAAGCAACCGAATGTTGCACCGATAAATAACGTAGGAACGATTTCACCGCCCTTAAACCCACAGCCGATTGTTACGGCGGTAAACAGTATCTTCAGCGCAAATGCTTCTGGCTTTGCACTTCCGCCGAGTGCCTCTGCAATCACCTGAGTACCTGCGCCGTTATAATCACGGCACCCCAAAGCAAGCGTGAGCAATATCAGTATTGCCGACCCTGCAAATACTCTCAAAAATTCATTGTGTATATATTTTTTTGCGTATATATGCGCCTTTTCAACAGCAACGCAGAATATAATGCTGACAAGCGCACACGCAGCCGCAAGACCGACTACCTGAGCGATGGGAATAAAGTTAAAATCGGGAATTACGTTTTGAATATCAAAGCGCAGCGGAGTGATTCCGAGAGTAACCGCAACATAATATGAAACTATTCCCGAAACAAAGCAGGGAACAAGCGCCGAATAATATGCAACCCCTACGCTGATTACCTCAAGTGCAAAAAATGCAGCCGTTATCGGTGTGCAAAACAGCGATGAAAACAATCCGCTCATACCGCACATAATTGCAATGTGCATATCCTTTTCATCAAGCCGCAGTACCTTGCCCACAAGCGATCCAAGACTTCCGCCGAGCTGCAGTGCGGCGCCCTCTCGGCCTGCCGAACCTCCGACAAAATGTGTTATTACCGTGCTGAAGAATATCAGCGGCGCCATAACCCACGGAACCGATTTTTTTGTTCGTATTGATTCTATAACAAGGTTTGTTCCGGGATCATTTTCAATTCCCGCGAGTTTGTACATCAAAACTATAATCGCACCGCCAACAGGCATCAAAAATATCGTCCATTCAAGTGCATTGCTGAATTTATTTGCATAGCCTATACCATAGCTGAAAGCCGTGCCGATAAGTCCGCCGATAAGTCCGGTAGGCACTGCAATAAGTACCCATTTAACAAATGTCTTGACATAATTCCCTGCGGATTTCAGCTTGTGTATAATAATATTCTTCATAAAATCTCATATTCCTTCTGTATTTTCTCTATATCTTTATTTAAATCTGAGAATATCTGTACTTAGATTATAGAACAATATTATTTATTAAGCAAGTATATAGATGACACGCATATTTTGAAATTTTGCTCCGTATATATTAAAAGACAAAATATCGGAGGTGTTTTTATGAGTGAAATGCCAAAATCAAAGAAACATTCTATTATGCTTGACGACCGTTCTCATCTTGTTATGACGGGAGCGGAAGATGTAAACGGCTTTAACGAAGAAACCGTATCTGTAAAGACTTCCTGCGGAACGCTGATAGTAAAAGGCTCGGGACTGCATATCGGCAAGCTGAATCTTGAAACAGGCGACGTTGTTATCGACGGCAAGATCGGCGCAATGCAGTATATCGGAAGCGATAATTCCCGCTCAAAGCTTTCAAGGCTGTTTAAATAACGGGGTGATAATTTGGAATTAACCTTTGCCCAACAGTCAACTGCATTTTTATGGTCGATTCCTCTGGGCGCTTGTCTTGGCGTGTTGTACGGTGTGTTCAAGATGTTTAGAACGGCATTTTCACCCGGAAAAATTGCGTTGCTTTTGCTTGATGTTCTGTTTATGATAATCTCTGCATTATCATTGTTTATGTTTTCGCTTGCCTTTTTGCTTGGATTTGTAAGGATATACATTATTTTGGGTGGATTAATCGGCTTTTTGGCATACAGATTTACGCTTGGAATGATTTTTTCAAAGCTGTACTGTCCGATAATAAAGTTCATTGGCAAAGTAATAAGGATATTTTGCAATTATTTTAAAAAAATTGCCAAATCACTATTGAAAATTACTCACATTATATTGTATAATAAAAATGAAGAATTAAGATTATTTACAAAGAAGCCGAAAAAGTCGGCTGATAATAAAAAGGTTATGGTAAAAAATGAAGCAAGACGTTTTAAAGGAAAAGGCGGTTCAAAAAGTCAAGAATCCTGAAAAAGCGGATTTGAGGGAAATCGAGCCTAAAAAAAGCAAAAGGCCTAAAAGACTGAGATTTTTTCTTCTTGCACTTGTAGCAGTGGGCTTTGTGTTTTATGCCGCAATCACAATAATAAACCAAAATGTTAGGATAGCCGAAAAGAAGTCTGAATTAAGTGAATTAAATAAACAAATCAATGTTATTGAAATACAGTCGCAGTATCTTGAAAAAGTTCAGGGATATACCGGCGATGACCTAAATGATTATATGGAAAAGCTTGCAAAAGAGGAGCTCGGATATATAAGCGACGGCGAACGCATTTTTATAAATGTTGCCGGAGAATAAAAGGATAGAAAAATTTTAAGGGGTAAATAATATATATGGCAATTGAAGTCGGTTCAATTTTAGAAGGTAAGGTATCGGGAATTACAAAATTCGGAGCATTTGTCGATTTGCCCGATTCAAAAACAGGAATGGTACATATTTCAGAGGTAGCTCCGATGTTTATCTCTGAGATAGGCGATTATGTAAAGGTAGGACAAACCGTCAAGGTGAAGGTTCTTGCGCTCAACGGCAATAAAATCAGCCTTTCGATGAAACAAGCACTGCCTAAAGATCAGCAAAAACGCCAGCCAAAGCCTCAGCGCACAGGGCAGCCCTACAAACCTGCCCCTCCCGTAACATCTCCGGGAGACTATGAATGGCAAAGCTCACGCAAAGCCGCTCCGTCCAGCTTTGAAGATATGATGTCTAAGTTCAAACAAACAAGCGAGGACAAGATGTCCGATCTCAAACGCGGAGGGGAGAGCCGCGGCTACAGCCGCAGGGGCAACGGTAACGGCAGAAGATAAAAAACTCTTAAAGGGAGGCATAATTATGAAAATCACTTATACCGCAAGAAAAGTCACTCTCAGAGATAATTTCAAAGAAAGAGTTGAAAAAAAGCTCGCAAAATTTGACAAGCTGTTTTCCGATAACGCAACCGCAAATGTGGTTGTAACACTTGAAAAAAACCGTCAGACTGTTGAAATTACCATTCGTGATACAAATATGGTTTACCGTGCAGAAAGCACGATGCAGGAAATGAATGACGCACTTGAAAAGGTAATAGATATTTTGATGCGTCAGATTCGCAAAAACAAAACACGTCTTGAAAAGAAGATAAAATCCGGCAGTATTGACGATATGTTTACGGAAGCAGCGGAAAGTATAGCTGAGGACGAATATAATATAGTCCGCAAAAAGCAGGTGCTTGTAAAGCCTATTACGGTTGAGGAAGCTATCCTTGAAATGAATATGGTAAATCATAACTTCTTTATGTTTATCAATGCCGAAACAGATGATGTAAACGTGGTTTACAAACGTGCGGACGGCAACTACGGCTTGCTTGAAGCAGAAACCGAATAATCAATTATTATTGAGCCTCCTCTGTCAGGGGAGGCTGATTTTTTTGAATACACTTATACAAATCGGAGGAATTATGACGCTGAAATTTTCTGCGCCGTGCATTTTCGGCTTGGAGGGAATATGTGCAAATGAGCTGAAATATCTCGGTATTAAAGATGTCACAGCCGAAAACGGAAGAGTTCTGTTTAGCGGCGATTATTCTACTCTTGCCAAAGCTAATATCAACTCACGCTATGCGGAAAGAATACAAATATTACTTTCTGAGTTTAATGCCTATTCATTTGAAAATCTATTTGATTGTGTTAAAGATATTCCTTGGGAGGAATTTATCGGTATAAACGACGCTTTCCCCGTTAAAGGCAGATGCCTTGATTCAAAACTTCAAAGCATACCCGACTGCCAAAAAATAATTAAAAAGGCGGTCGTAACACGACTGTCAAACCACTACCGAATGTCTTGGTTTGAAGAAACAGGCGCACTGCACCAAATTCAATTTTTAATTATCAAGAATAAGGTTAGTATAATGCTTGACACTTCGGGGGCAGGTCTGCACAAGCGGGGATACCGTGCAGAATCAAACGAAGCGCCCATAAAAGAAACACTTGCCGCTGCAATGGCAGAGCTTTCCAGAGTAAGGTCAAACCATTTTGTTGTTGACCCGATGTGCGGAAGCGGTACAATACTTATAGAATCCGCTCTGAAAGCGTTAAATATTGCGCCGGGTGTGAACAGATATTTTTCCTGTGAAAAATGGGATTGCGTTCCGAAATCAGCATTTGATTACGAGCGTGAGCTTGCACGCTCAAACGTGCGTTCGGACTGCGATTTTCACGCAAAAGGTTACGACATTGACGTGCTTTCACTTGAAACGGCTAAGCACAACGCAGAGCTTGCGGGCGTGGGGGAAAGGTTATACTTTGAAAAACGTGACATACGGGACTATAAACCGACAAACGGATTTGAAACAATAATAACAAATCCGCCTTACGGCGAACGCTTGCTTGACATCCGTCAGGCTGAGGAATTATATGCGATTATGGGCAAAAAATTTTGCAGGGAACAGGGCAAAAGCTATAGTATAATAACGCCCGACGATGATTTTGAAAAGATATTCGGACGAAAAGCCGACAAACGCCGAAAAACCTATAACGGTACGTTAAAATGCCAGATATATATGTATTTTAAGTGATTTTTCGATTTTTTTATTTGCAGAATGAGATTTAGTGTGATATAATTATCAGGATATATTAATTTTAAAGGAATGGTTTTATGTCAGGACATAATAAATGGAGTACCATTAAACAGAAAAAGGGCAAAAACGACGCCGCAAGAGCAAAGGTCTTTACCAAGATAGGCAGAGAGCTTATTGTTGCTATCAAAACAGGCGGCAGTGCAGACCCTAACGTAAACTCAAAGCTGCGTGACTGTATCGCAAAAGCAAAAGCCGCAAATGTACCTAACGATAATATTGAGCGTATTATCAAAAAAGCGGCAAACGACAGCGATTCTGCCAACTACGAATCCGTTACATATGAGGGCTACGGTCCGAACGGCGTAGCCGTAATCGTTGAAGCGCTTACCGATAACCGTAACAGAACTGCGGGCGAGGTAAGACACTATTTTGATAAATTCGGCGGCAATATGGGAACTCAGGGCTGTGTCAGCTTTATGTTTTCTCAAAAGGGCGTGCTTGTAATCGAGCGTGAAGACCTTGAAAAAGACGAAGATACGGTTATGACAGATGCGCTTGAATGTGGGGCTTCTGATTTTGAGGCTGATGACGATGTGTTTACTGTATATACAGAGCCTGAAGATTTCAGTGCAGTCCGTGATGATCTTGAAAAGCTGGGCTACGCATTTGTATCGGCTGAGCTTGAAATGGTACCAAGCACCTATACAAAGCTTGAGGACGAAGAAAGTGCAACAAAAATGCAGAAAATGCTTGATATGTTCGATGATAATGATGATATTCAGAACGTATGGCACAACTGGGAATATTAATTTAAAAGCATATAATAAAACGGGGCGGATAATCCGTCCCGTTTTTATATGTCATTTGCAGCGATTATTTTAAATTTCTTTTTCCCAAAAACAGAATTGCCAACATTCCCGAACCGACGTGTGCACCGATAACCGGTCCGATCTCGCATACCTGAATGTCCTTGTATTTGCCTTTAAGCGACTTTTGTAATTCCTTTGCGCCCTCAATATTGTCGGCGTGAGCGATAAAAACAGGAGCCTTCTTTGAATCTATGCCGTCACGCTTCAGCCTGTCGATTAATGCACCCGTAACATTGCTTTTTCCTCTTACCTTGCCGACATTTACAAGACGTCCTTCATTATCAACTGTAATAAGCGGCTTTATCTGCAATGCTTTACCGAAAGTTGCAGTAACCGCAGAAATTCTTCCGCCTTTTTTAAGTTGATCAAGGTCATCAACTACAAACCAATGACAAATTTTGAGCCTTGTGTCTTCAATAAATTCTGCAAGTTCTTCAATGGTTGCTCCGTTTTTGTATTTAATACCCGCAAGATAGATAAGATAGCCAAGCCCTGCCGAATCGCAAAGAGAGTCAATAATGATTATCTTTCTGTCAGGATATTGTTCACGCAATTCTTCAACAGCCATACGACAAGTGTTGAATGTTCCGCTCAATCCGGTTGAAATACCGGTATATAAAATATCCATACCTGCTTTAAGATAGTTTTCGAAGTCGGTTTTAAAGGTTGAGTAGTTGATTTGAGAAGTCTTGACCGAAGCTCCGCTTTTGAGCTTTTGATAAAACACGTCAAGGCTCATCATTCTTCTGTCGGGATAATGCAAAAAGCACTTGTCTCCGATTTGAAATTCCATAGGAATCACCCTAACGCCTGCTTTTGCAACCTGAAGTTCATCTAAGTCGCAAGAAGCGTCAGTCATAAATACATAATCCATCAGAACATCTCCAATCCAAAATTATCAAGATATATTCTATCAAACGTTACAATAAAAGTCAATGAATATAACAATTCATTTAAACATATATATTTAAAAAGAGACAGGGGGGAGTGCTGTGAATTGCAGACTGACAGATTTGAGGCATAAGGAAGTTATAAGTTTATGTGACGGCACACGAATAGGCTTTGTTGATGACGTAATAGTGGATACAAAGTTAGCTTGTGTTGTATCTTTTGTAATATTTGGGCGTTCGGGATTCTTCGGATTATTCGGAAAATGCGAAGATTATATTATTCCGTGGGAGAAAATTGAGTTGATAGGAGCCGATACTATAATTATTTCCTGCAAGACGCCGCAACCTGTAAAAAGGCACAAAAAACCTTGGCTTTTTGAAAAAAATCGGAAAAAGTGTACTTTCTAACCTTACGGCAAAATATACTAAGAATCGTGTTCCGAATTGTTTATATTGTACAAAGAATAATTGCTTTATGAAATTAAAAATTTAAATATTACAATAAAATTACAACGGTTACAGGCCGAAAAGCCCGATACAGCTTGCATTTTAGAGCAATTTGTGTTTTAATACAGTAGAAGTTGTGTGTTTGATAAAATTTTAACGACTAAAGACGTTGCACAATTATCAAGCTAATGCAGATTAGTAATAACTTATATTGTGCGGAAATCACAGGGAGGATAAATTTTTTGAGAGCTACTAACTATAAGCATTACAGAAGCGAGGATAACGCATTAAATACCCATACTTCCAAAACTTCGGAATGCAAAAAAATTTCTAAAAAGGCCAAAAAGATTTCTTTAGGTGTTGCAATTGCGGCAATAGCTACGGTACTGATTGTTCCGACAACAACTCTTGCTCCGGACGTAGGCGCTTATGAAGACAGCAGAATCGCATCATATTCTGTAGGTGATATTGATAAATTTTCTGCCGTTATTACAAACAACTGCGTTGAGATAACAACAGCACCGGAAACTCAGCAGCCGACTACTGAGGAAATCACGGAGAAACAAACCGAAGCCGAAGCAACCGAGGCTTCAACTGAACCAAGTGAAGACAAAACCGAATACGAAACAAACAAAGAAGCTTCAAACAGTGAAGAACCCGCTGAATCAAATTCTGAGAAAAGCTATTCATACGATTACAACACAGATTCATCGTATGACAGTTATTCAAACGATTCATCTTCATATCTTATGAGCATAAGCAACGCTGACCCCAACTACAGTCCTAAGCACGTCAACCTTTCATCATACGACAGGGACAGACTTGAGCGCATTGTAATGGGCGAAGCAGGCACAATGAGCTATAACGGATGTGCGCTGGTTGCTCAGTCAATCCGTGACGCTATGAACCGTTCGAATACGAACTCGGTTGACAGAATTATTTCAGAGTATCAATACTTTGGCGTAACATCATATGAACCAAACCAAAAAGTAAAAGACGCAGTTTCCTACATATTTGATCAGGACGGCTCGGCTGTTCAGCACAGAGTTCTCTGCTTCTATACAGGCTACAGTCCTTGGCACGAAACTCAGACTTTCATTATGGATATTGATAATGTAAGATTCTTTGACTTTGTCAACGCTTAAAATTAAACATACTAACTTGAATTAATCAGGTGTTTTCTTAGTTTTTTAAGAAAACACTTGATTTTTTTGTATTTTATGGTATAATATATAAGCATTTCGCACGCTGATGCTTGTCGGCAGGGTGGCTTAACAGCTTTTTGCGCCGATAAAATCAAGGCACAGCGGAGGTTTTAACCTAAGGAGGATATTAAAAATGGCAGTAGTTTCTATGAAACAACTCCTGGAGGCCGGTGTACATTTCGGTCACCAGACAAGAAGATGGAACCCTAAAATGGCTGAGTACATCTTCACAGAACGCAACGGAATTTATATCATTGATCTTCAGAAGAGCGTGAAGAAGCTTGAAGAAGCTTATAATTTCGTTCGTGAGCTCTCTGCAGAGGGCAAAAGCGTACTTTTTGTAGGTACAAAAAAGCAGGCTCAGGATTCAGTTAAAGAAGAGGCTCTGAGAGCAGGTGCTTACTATGTAAACGCAAGATGGCTCGGCGGTATGCTCACAAACTTCTCAACTATCCGCAGAAGAGTAGCTCGTTTAAAACAGCTCCGCACTATGCAGGAGGACGGCACATTTGATCTTCTTCCTAAGAAAGAAGTAATCAAGCTCAACCTTGAAATTGAAAAACTTGAAAAATTTATGGGCGGTATTAAGGATATGACAGCGATGCCGGGTGCACTCTTTATCGTTGACCCAAGAAAAGAAAGAATTGCCGTTTCTGAAGCAAAGAAGCTCAATATCCCGATCGTAGCTATTGTTGATACAAACTGCGACCCTGACGAAATCGACTATGTAATTCCCGGCAATGATGACGCTATCCGTGCAGTAAAGCTTATTGCAGGCGCAATGGCTGACGCTGTTATTGAGGGAAGAGAAGGTCAGATGGGTGCAGCAGCAGATAATGAAGAACTCGAAGAAGAGGCAGCTGAATAATTAATTTAATTTTTACTTTTGAAAGGATGTATATATAATGGCAGCATTTACAGCTCAGGACGTAAAAGCGCTCAGAGAAAAAACAGGCTGCGGTATGATGGACTGTAAAAAAGCCCTCACAAGTGCCGACGGCGATATGGATAAAGCTATTGATTTTTTAAGAGAACAGGGACTTGCAAAGCAGGCTAAGAAAGCAAGCAGAATTGCTGCAGAAGGCGTAGCTTACGCAACTACAACAGAAGATCATTCGGTTGGCGTTGTAATTGAAGTAAACGCTGAAACAGATTTTGTTGCAAAGAACGATTCATTTATGGATTTTGTAAAATCATGTGCAGCTACGGTTATGAGCCGGAATCCCGCAAACGTTGAGGAGCTTCTCACATTAAAGGCTGACGGAAGTGATATGACTGTTGCAGAACTTTTACAGGAAAAGGTACTCACAATCGGCGAAAACATTCAAATTCGTCGTTTTGAGCGTATGGAAGGCGCTTGCGTAGCTTATGTTCATGCAGGCGGCAAAATCGGCGTTCTTGTGAACTTTGATACAGACCTCGCTGCAAAACCCGAATTCGTTGCATACGGCAAAGACGTTGCTATGCAGATTGCAGCTCTTAACACACAATACCTCAACGAAAATGATGTTCCGGCAGACGTAATCGCTCACGAAAAGGAAGTAATGCGTCAGCAGGTTATCAACGAGGGCAAACCCGAAGCTATCGCAGACAAGATTGTTATGGGTAAGATCGGCAAGTTCTATAAAGAGAACTGTCTCCTTGATCAGGAGTTTGTAAAGGACAACAAGCAGTCAATTAAGCAGTATACACAGAACACAGCTAAGGCACTCGGCGGCAAGATTGACATTGTTAAGTTTATTCGCTTTGAAAAAGGCGAAGGAATTGAAAAACGTCAGGATGATTTTGCGGCAGAAGTTGCAAGCATGGTAAAATAATTAATACTGAAAATCATTTAAGGCAGAGTTTCACACTCTGCCTTTTGACTGTTAAAAAGCCCGTTAAAAGCCGGGCTTTTTTATTCTGCATTTTTTAGTTTTAAGTTTTATTCAGCGATTGTTTCGTCTTTTAATACCACAAGTACGCTAAAGGTGAAATCGTGTATTTCGGTTATAAGTTCGCCGTTGTATTTTTGAGTAATATCATTGATGATTTTGAGTCCGAAGCCATGTTTTTTAGAACTTTTCTTTGATTTATTCAGGTTATCCGAAAATTTGTTTTCACACTTTATATAAATATATCCGTTGTTTTCCTTGCAGGAAACATATATGATACGTTCGTCACCGTTATAGTTTTTTAGGGCATTTATCGCATTATCAAGCAGATTAATAAAAATACGGCAAATATCAAAATCCGTGATATTAATATCTTCGTTGAGCATAATGTTGTCAACAATTTTTATCGACTGATTTTTCGCAACTGACATCTTATCAAACATAACGGCATTAACAATCTTGTTGTTACAAAAAATTCCTGTTTTGGTACTGTCCATAATATCGGTAATGCCTTTTGTAATTTCCATTGCTTTTTTATTACCTTCGGCTGTATTTTCCGACAGCTGAATATTAATTATTTGTACAAGATTATTTATATCATGACGCAACTTTGCGGTGCTGTCATAATTGCAAAGCATTTTTTCGTAATATTCTGTTTGGAGCTTACTTTGGTATTCGAGCATTTTGTTTTTTGCTTTGATTTTGTAATAGGAAGAACTGTTCTTTGTAAAATATATGATGATACAATCCAAAACAACAAACATAAAAATGTAAAAATACAAAAAGCTGAGGTTAGTATTTTTAAAATCATACGGCAGAAATTCCCATATACTTTTATGGTCAAGAATCCAAAAAGAAATAAACATTAATTCAATTAATATAAGCAATATGAATATTACAATATTGTTTTTTAAAAAAACCTTAGAGTCCTTCTTGTAAAGCTTGTTCCATAATAATGTATATACGGAAAAGAAAAATACAACGAGCATTGAACTAATAAGATATACATACGGCTCGCTCAGATAGTTTTCGGTGGATTTGAACAGAATAACAACTATATAATAACCGAGGTAATCGCTCAAAAATATTATAGCTATTGAAAGCAATGAAGAAATAATTTTTATATGAGGCCTGTCTTTGTACATAAAGAAGTTGGTGAATATCAATGACAGGATAGAGGCTTGAGTTGCCCATGCAGGTACATTGTCAAAATGTTGCGGAAGAAGCGAAACATACAGAATTACCGAGCTTAAAAGGATAGTGGGTATCCTTTTAAGCTTGCTTTTCAGCAAAAATGTCGCAAATACATTTGCAATAAAAATGTAGAAAATATACAGCCACATTTGTTGCGGTAAGTAATTATCGGATTGAAATATAGTATGCAAATCAATCCCTCCGTTATAATCCGATTTTTGAAGCCATATGTTCAAAAAACACTTTTTTAACTTTATCGTATTGACTTCTGCTTATCGGTATTTGGTCACCGCTTGACAGTGTTATTTTTGACTTTGAGAAATCAGTGGCATATTTTAAATTAACCGCATAGCTTTTGTGACATCTCAGAAAATTGTCGTCAATTTTTTGCATAGCATTGTCAAGTTTTATGTATTCCTCAAATTTATCAGAAACAGTGTGATATGTAACCTTCCTTTCATGACTTTCAAGATAAAGGATTTCATTTTTATCAATTAAAATGTTTTGTCCGTTTACGGAAAGCTTAACAAATGACGATCGGTTAATTTTATAATAATCAATTATTTTGTTGATATAGTAATATAATTTGTCGCTGTCAATAGGCTTTGTGAGCAAACCAAAGGGTACAAAGTCGATAAAAATGTCCTGGCTGTATTCAGTATATCCTGTAATAAAAACAACGGGGATTTTAGGAATAAGCTCCCGCATTTCCCGCAGCATAAGAATACCGTTTCCGTTATTAACGCAAATATCCATAATAATGGCGTCGGGAATTTCTTTGTTTAAAACAGAAGTCTTAAACCCTTCAAGAGAATTAAAGCACCGTGTTTCCACTATTGATAAAAATTTTGCTCTAATTAAATAACTGATATGACTTGTGATAATCTTATCATCATCACATACAGCAATAATCATATATAACACCTCATTTTGCATTATATCACATAAGAAAATAAAATAATTGCATAATCAAAAATTAATTGTTATTTTTTACATTTTTCGTGCTAATTATTACATCCAACTATTAAATTAATATAAATAAATGTATAATTGTAATAGTAAAATACACTAAAAATTTAAACACAAAGCACTAATGATTGCATATATTGTGAATTTATTTGTATTTTCGAGTTATATATGCAATATAATGTGATATTTATTGGTATATTTTAAATTTGAGATAAATCTTGCAACAAGCGAGAAATTTGTCGACAATAAATGTTTTGGTGTTGTTGCATTAAGGTCAGTTGAATAAAAGAAAATTCAAGTCAAATAAATAAAATTCGGTCGGTGATTTTAATGAAAAGAAAAATAGCATTAATTATGGTAATAGTAACGATACTTTCTATATTTAGCGGATGTAATTTATTTGAGGAAACTCTTAATTTAAATGAAACAGCAATAACTATGACTGTTGGAGATTCACAAACTCTTTATATTGACGAAACATCCCGAAATATTGATTCAAAGCGTGTTGTGTGGTCAAGCAGCGATAATAATATTGTTACCGTAAATAACGGACTTGTTAAAGCGAAAGCTTCAGGCTCAGCCGTAATTACCGTTACAACAGAATCAGGGCTATCAAAAACGTGCAATGTGACTGTTGTTGATAAAGAAATCGAAAAAATAACACTTGATGCACAAGCTGTATCTTTGGACGTAGGAAAAACAATACAGTTGAGTGCAAACATTACTCCGCCGGACGCAAAGAAAGATAATCTTATCTGGTCTTCGTCTGACAATACCGTTGCAATAGTGAACAGTGAAGGTTATATAACGGGAGTAACAGAGGGTATAGCAAATATATTTTGCAAATCAAGCAACGGCATTGAGGCTTCCTGCACTGTATCGGTTAAAGATAAATCTGCCGTAGAAAGTAAGAATAAAACTTTTGATACAAACACATATTACGGTCATTTTAACCCGTCATATATATACAGAGCAACTGATTTTGTATTTCCTGATTCTTCAATACGTCGTTTGACAAATGCCGAGATCGCCTCGGTTCTAACCGGAATGGTAGGCACACCGGTTGCTGATACCTTTGCACAGGATGCAATAAACGAAATATACGCAAGGAACGGGTATGTGTTCAAAACCGAAAGCATAAGAAATTATTATGAATCAAAGCCTTGGTATTATGCAGATCCGAGTTTTTCGATTTCAGATTTTAATTCTTATGAAAGCTATAATATAAAATTGCTGACAGATTATAACTGATTTGCAAGCTAACTTTAGGAAGTGATTTACTTGAAATGCCCGAAATGCGGTATGGATAACAGTGAAGTAACAGTTTTTTGTAAGTCGTGCGGAAGTCCTTTATCTGATATTCAAAAAGTCGATATTAATAATATTGATAATGTAAACAATGATTTTTTAAAAAGTATGCCACCAAAAAAAAATAATAACGGAACAATAGGTTTGATAGCAGGAATTTCCGTTGCAGTAATTTCTGTTTGTATTTGTATTGCTGTATTATTTTTGACAAATTTAAACAATAAATCAGATAATACAGAAAGCGCTAACACTTCCGTAGCAGAACAAACTACTGCAGAGCTAACAACAAACAAACCAGCCGAAGCAGTAATCATAGAAAAAATTGTTGTTCCCGATGTTATCGGTTTAAGCAAGGAAGATGCTCAAAACGAACTGAAAAGTAACGGACTGGATGTTGTTATGCATGAAACCGAGAGCGATACAGTATCAAGCGGATACGTTATCAGCCAGTCGCCTTTATCAGGAAGCGAGTTAAAAAAAGGTGATAGTGTAACCATTTATATTTCAAAAATATCAAACAAACAATATTCATATAATACTGTTTACACAAAACCATACTTTAGTCATATAACTGCGTCTTCAACTTTAGAATCCGAGCAACAGTTTAGTTATGAAGCTTCAAACCTAAGATATTTTGATGATACTTGTTGGTGCGAAGGAGTAGACGGCTCTTGTGTCGGTGAGTATGTTATCTTTTCCGAAACAACTACTCAGGCGGTATCGGGTGTGCAAATTGTTAACGGTTATGCAAAGGATTCAAAAGCGTTTTATAACAACGGTAGGGTGACAAAGCTTAGATTTGAATTCTCAGACGGCACTTATATTGACAAATATATTTATGATGATGCTTCCTTGCAAACTATTGATTTTGGAAGAACATTTTATACAAACATAATGAAAGTTACAATCTTACAGTATAAAAACGGCGCAGAATATAATGATATATGCATTTCGTATATTAATCCGTTCTGATAAGGAGTTTGTAATAAAGAATTTTTGCTCGAAATATTTTGCATTTAAGTTAAACGCAAATTGCAATAGCAAATTGAAATATTAATCTAAAAATTATAATCGCAGTAGTTATTTGCGAAGATAAAACTTAATAATCTTTTAAATTAAAAAGGAGGGTACAGTCTGAAAACATAAATATAACGGGGGGAACAGTTGTATAGCAAAGCTGACCGCCAATATGCAATCAAAGCAAAGGCGGTAAATTTTGCAGTATAAATTTAAAGGGGAATAAAAACAAATGAAAAAAGTATTTTCAATAGTTATTACTATAATTATTATAATCAGTTCATTAACAATTTCAAATTTTAGTAGTTACGCTAAAGAGAGCGAAGAGCTTAGCGTTCAACAAAAAGCTCAGAATTTAGTTTCCAATTATAATTATAAAAATTGGAAAAAGTGTGATAAGGTACAAAATATCATTGTAGAAAACGGTGAAAAACAAGGATTATATTTTTTTAACAAAAAAGTTTTGGATTTTACAACTTTAACCAAAATATACGATACCGATTCATTAAAAAAACTTACTCAGCCGAAGTACTATTATCAAATGGTTATTCTTGACTTACTTTGTAATAAATCAACTACGGAAGAAAAGATAAAAAATGTACGGGAATTATTTGATAGTAATTACACGGATACGGTAAAGTTTGTTAATGAAGTTCTTTCTTTAAAACTAGACGACAAGATGTCGAGTGGAACCAAATCTGCTTTAATAGATAGACTACAAAAATATTGTAATGTTTCTGACAGTGTTTTTGATGTTATAGATACTGTTGATACAGTAGGAGAATTTATTCAATCAGCCCTGCAATTATCGACATTGGAAAATATATCATTATCTATGGTGGATGTATTATGTGATATTGGAAATTTGGCAGAGGAACAAGGTAATTCAGCATTGAAATCAGCTACTGATGATATAGTAAATAAAATTATAGAAGCAAAAAATGAGTGTATGTTAGAAGTATATCTTGAAAGTTTTTCAGAAACTTTGGTATATAAATTTGCGGACGAATTAACTGACAAAATTTTAGATAATTTAGATATTTATGGAGAAACAATAAAACTTGCTTATAAAGGCGGTAAATTGATTGGCAATTATATAGCGAGTGGTGATGAGCAGTGTTCCACTTATTTGTATATGAGAGCACTATATCAGATCGAAAAATTACTTTTATCAAACATGGATAAATATGAAAATGATATTAATAACTCTAGTGAGAGAATAATAAGTTCATTTGAACTTTTTAATTCTATTCAAATGTGCGGATTAGATATGGCGGAAAAATATGTCAAAATATTCCATGAGGATGTATGGTTTTTTAAAATTTCTGATGAATGTTATAACAACTACATAAATGCAATTAGTTTTTCGCGGAATTATATTAAAAATACTGATTTTTATTCATCTGATGTATCTGAAGATACTATTTATGGAAAACTTGATATTTGTTTTGTTATAGATACAACACATTCAATGTGGGATGATATTGATAATGTAAAAGATAATATGGAAGAAATAATAGATACTCTGTCAGTAAAAACAAGCGATTATCGAGTATCATTAGTCGATTATCGAGATTTTAGCGAAAGAACAGGAGATGATGTTGATTATCCATATGATGTAAAGTTAAAGTTTACAAATGATAAAAATAAAATCAAGGAATCTGTTTATAATTTATCTTTAGGATATGGAGGAGATGATTTAGAAACAGTTTATTCGGGAATTATGGCAGCTATCGATAATGATAAAATAGGGAATTGGAGAAATGACGCTACCAAAATTATAGTTGTTATGGGAGATGCAGGTGCTTTAGATCCGGAACCATATACAAATTATACATATTCTCAAATAATTAATTCTCTAAACAATGGATTTATTTTAAATGACGAATATGATGTAATTACAGAGAAAAAGGCTAAAAGCTTAGTTGAATCAAAAGATTCAGATATTAGAGCATGTACAATTTCTATTGGTGAAAATGAGGAAGTAAATGGCTTGTTTTCTAACATTGCTAAAGATACTAATGGAATATATACGAATGTTTTATCTGCATCTGAGGTAAGTACGTCTATCGTAAATATGATCGAAAAGATTGATATTGAAAATCCGTTAGGAGTGCCAATGCCTTTTAATGTTGTTGCTGATTTTGGGCAAAGATATGCCAATGAAAATTTAACAATTGAATTAGGAGAAAATATTTCAATAAAAAGCATTTTAAATGAAAATGTAGTAGCCCTTTTAAATGCTTTAAATCCCGGTGTCTATAAATGTGTTCTAAATGATGATACATACTCAATGATTGTAGATGAATATGGTATAGCAACAGTAAATATTAATTCAGATGAATTACCAAGTACTTCAATAGAAACTGAAACAACAATAGCCCCTACTAAACCTACAGAAAAAGAGACATTTAATCCAACTATACCGTCTGATTTTACATCCAAAACATCAACAAATGATAGTATAAATAACGATAACGGTACAATACAAACAGGTACATTATCTATTGCTGTTATTATATTCTTGTTACTTTCTTCACTTGCAATAGGCGGGACAGCTGTTTACAAGAAAAAATAAATAATAACTAATAAACAATCTATAATATTTATTTAAAGCCGACAGAAAATTTTCTGCCGGCTTTTTGTCACCATACGAATTTATTTTTCATATAATATCAGATAATATATTTAAGACATGCCAAATTTAGTAAATCGGATTCTAAAACCCACTACCCTTGGGTGATGGGTAGTTTGCATGATTGAAATATGCATTGCAAAACTTGCCGATATTCTCAATCGCTATAAATATAAAATTTGACAAGTTATAAAAATGCAGTACAATGTACTATAAAAAGGGGGAGTGATTATGGTAATTTCAATTCATTTAACTGAAGAAGAACGGAAACTTGCAACTTCATATGCACAAATGCACTCAATATCTTTGAACGAAGCATTTAAGCAGGCGCTTTTTGAATGCATTGAAGATGAATATGACTTAGCCGTAGCTGATGAAGCCTACAAAGATTATGTGGAAAGCGGCTGTAAATCTACTCCGATAGCCGAGTTTTGGAGTGAGTTAAATGCTGAATTATGAAGTGAAATTATCAGAACGATTCAAAAAGGAGTTTCGCAAGTTCGGATAAGTACACTCAAAAAATTGTAAGAGCACATATAGACAAAAATCTTGTCGAGTCCGCAGTATTAATACGATACGGATAGTATAATACATAGTACGTTATACTATAGATATTCCAAAGCCCGGTTTTTGAACCTTACAGAAACTGTTTCGAAGGCTGTGCCTTGATTTTTTGTTCGTAAAATTATATATACAGTTTTGACACCTTGTAAGACAATAAGTCCCTGTTGAGATATAAAAATTCTGTAAACCCAACAGGGGCTTTTCTTGAATTTGCAGAATCGACTTGCACTTTGTATTTATCTAAGAGTAAAGCGATAATTTATGAATCATACTTTTCGGGTACAATATAATTATCACTTACTCGGAGGTAAATACAATGGAAGGACGAATTTTAACGGCAAATATTATTGACGATTTCAGAAAAAATTTAGAGCTACAGGAGAAAAGTGCAGCAACGATTGAAAAATATATTCGTGATGTGAAAGCACTTTTGATTTATACGCAAGGCGAGGCTGTCACAAAAGAAATTGTAATCGCTTACAAAAAACATTTGCAGGAAAATTACGCTGTTCGCAGTGTTAACTCAATACTTGCAAGTATCAACAGCTTGTTTGCATTTTTGAATTGGTTTGATTTGAGAGTTAAATCATTAAAACTGCAACTGCAAGTATTTTGCTCTGAAGAAAAGGAACTGACAAAAGCAGAATACAAACGGCTTTGCATGGCGGCAAAGCAAAAGAAAAATCAGCGATTGAATTTAATCATTCAAACGATTTGTGCCACAGGTATTCGTGTCAGTGAATTACAATATATCACGGTTGAGGCAGTAAAGTGCGGCGAGGCAGTTGTAAACTGCAAAGCAAAAACACGCTCGGTTTTTATTGTAAAAGAACTAAAACAAAAATTGCTCCGCCGGGCAGCAGAGCAAGGAATAAAAAGCGGTATGATTTTTGTAACGAAAAGCGGCAAGCCAATTAACCGCACGAACATTTGGCGAGAGATGAAAGCTTTGTGCAAAGATGCAAATGTAAATCCGCAAAAAGTGTTTCCGCATAATTTGCGCCATTTGTTTGCACGCACATTTTATGGGATTGAAAAAGATATTGCAAAGCTTGCGGATATTCTCGGTCACAGCAGTATCAACACAACACGAATTTATATCATTTCCACAGGCACGGAACATCGCAAGAGAATGGAAAATATGCACTTAATTATTTAGTCTTAAAAAATCCGCCATCATCGGTGCCGAATAACATAATCGATATTATGTTGTAAAGCACACTTAAACTTTTTTTAATTATATCATATTTCATATTTATTTACAATGCTACATATATTGCAGAGTATGAAATGTACCAAAATTTTCACTTAAAACAAACACTAATAAGCCTTTTCAAGTTTTTTCTTGACAAGGCTTAGTTCGTCATACTCATTTTCAGCTTTAAGCACCTGCATTTGCTTGCAGGTGCTTTTTTGATTTGAATAATAACAGTTTCAAATACAACATAATATCGATTTTGTTGTAAAGTGAAGGAGTTTAATTATGAGCTTTTACAATGTGGTTTTAGATGTGTTAAAACAAGATGAGCGTTTTTTTACCGATGACGGACAGTTACTTCGTAATGCCATATATGAGGCGGCAATGCAGATGGATGCAAAGCTGATTAAAGCATTGTATGATAATGAAGAAACAAGAAAGCGCTTTTTTACGGATGTTGACGGTATTGCCGTTTTTGATAAAATCGGATTCGGTTGGGTAATAAATAACCGTGAATTTTTACCGGACTCCTATACCCGTTATAAAAACAAAATCGGACTTGTAAACAACAAAGGAGAGTACATTTCTGCATCTAATGATGTAGAGCTTGTTTTTCCGTATAAAGATTGCATTCTCGAGGGCGGACAGACAAAAGAAGACCAAAAAAGAAGCGAAATCTTCTATAACGAAGCACTTGCACCAGATGAAGTGGACAGGTTACTTTATCCGAAGGTTTTTACTAATGCGAAAAAATATACCGCCGACGGAGTTCAAAACATTACCAAAATTTCTGATAAAGATAATTTAATTATTAAAGGTAATAATTTATTTGCGATTTCATCACTTCTTGCGAAATATGAGGGGAAAATCAAATGTATTTATTTGGACCCACCATACAATACTGGAAATGATGGCTTTGGGTATAACGACTCATTTACCTATAGCAGTTGGCTAAGCTTTATGAAGTCAAGATTAGAAATAGCCAAGGGATTGTTGTCAAAAGATGGTTTAATTTTCGTTTCAATAGATTCATCAAGACAAAATGCGGGTGGAATTGTTGGCACTTCTTCATTACCATACCTTAACATATTAATGGATGAAATATTTGGTCGTAAAAATTTCATTGCTCATTTGCATTGGAAAAAGAAAAAGCAACCATCATTTTTATCAAGAGTTGCCGGTGTTATGGAGTCTATACTTGTTTACTCTAAAGATGAAACTTATATCAATAAACTTCAAATTGGAGAGCAAAGTGATGAAACCAAAAGAATTGACAATGCTTCAAACAAAGCAGTTTCAATGCACATCGAATCAGGAATTCGATATATGGGTGATAGTAACACAATAATAAAAAAGGGAGTATATAAAAACAAAACAATGCAAACAGAATTTTTGGAAGATGTTATAATTGAAAATGGTCGAACAAAAAATTCGTTTAATGCTATCGCTAAATACAGAAACAGCCAAGAGGAAATAACCAAATTTTGCAAGCAAGATTTATTCTATATTACTGCAAACAACTCTTTTAGAAGATTTAAAACAGATGAGGAGCTTAAAGGTGGAAAAACAATAACCGATTTACTTTTAGATTGGGGACAAAATCAAGATGCTACTGACGAATTACGAAAAATCTTTGAAATAGATGACGATACAAAAGCGTTTGATAACCCAAAACCCGAATTGCTGATTAACAACATTTTGAAAGCAAGTACAAGTGAAGGTGATTTGGTACTCGACTTTTTCTTGGGAAGTGGAACTACTGCTGCAGTTGCTCATAAATTGAATCGAAAATACATAGGTATCGACCAAATGGATTATATCAATTATGTAGCGGTAGAAAGATTAAAAAAAGTTATTAACGGTGAGCAATTTGGCGTTTCCAAAGATGTAAATTGGCAAGGCGGCGGCTCTTTTGTCTACTGTGAACTTGCAAAATTAAACCAAAACTTTGTTGACGAAATTGAAAAAGCAACGACAGATGAAGAAGTGACAAAGCTCTATGCCGATATACTTGAAACCGGCTTTATCAGTTACAAAGTTAACCCAACTGATATTGATACAAATTCAGAGGATTTTATTAAATTGTCCATTGATGACAAAAAGAAACTTCTTATGGAATTACTTGATAAAAATCAACTTTATGTTAATTACTGCGACATTGATGATAAAACATACGGAATTTCAGAAGAAGATAAAGCCTTTACAAGGAGCTTTTACGAGGGGGTATAAAGATGCCGTTCCTTTATGAAAAAATAGATACATTGCGTGAAGTGGGCGTATCTAAAGAGTTACCGAAATATATACCTGAAAACCTAAATCCGAATTTTGAATTGCGCCCATATCAGAAAAACGCTTTTGAAAATTTTATTACATATTTTGAAAGTGATAAACTGTGCCAAAAGCCGACACAAACGCTCTTCCATATGGCAACAGGTTCCGGCAAAACACTTATTATGGCGGGACTGATACTGTACTTGTACAAGCATGGCTACCGTAATTTTTTATTTTTTGTCAATCTCTCGAATATTGTTCAAAAAACAAAAGAAAATTTTTTGAACAACGGCTCAAGTAAATATCTTTTTTCGGAAGAAATTATCATTGACGGTGAAAAAGTGCCGATTAAGGAAGTTACAAATTTTCAGTACTGCGATGATAATGCCGTAAACATTTGTTTTACAACCACGCAGGGACTTCATTCGGATATGTGGGGAGTAAAAGAAAATGCACTTTCAATTGATGATTTTGCAAATCAAAAAGTTGTGCTTATTTCCGATGAGGCACACCATTTGAACGCCGATACAAAAAAGATGAGCAAAGATGAAGAAGCAAGTTACAAAAGCTGGGAATATACGGTTCATCATATTTTTAATGCTAATCGAGATAATGTATTACTTGAATTTACTGCAACCTGCGATATTAAAAATCCTTTAATAAAGGCTGAATATGAAAATAAAATAGTATTTGATTATCCGCTTTATAAATTCCGTGCGGACAGGTATTCAAAAGAAATTAAAACACTGCGTTCCGATTTAGGAGTTGAAGACAGGGCGTTACAGGCATTGATATTAAGTCAGTATCGCTATAAGATATTTCATGATTATCGCCAAAATATAAAACCCGTCGTTTTCTTTCAATCAAGACTTGTAAAAGAAAACGCCGCAAATATGAACTCAATTATAAATATGGTGCAAAATCTTACAGGTGATAAAATCAAAGCCCTTTTTAAGCAATCATCAAGCGAGATTATTGCCAGAGCAGATGAGTATTTTATAAAAAACAAAATATCGTATGATGAATTGGCAAGCGAATTAAAAGATGATTTTTCAGAGAATCATTGTATTTCGGCAAACGATAATAAAGATGTTGAAAATAAGCAAATAATGCTTAACTCGCTTGAAGATAAATCCAATCCGTTCCGTGCTGTCTTCGCTGTAGATAAGCTGAATGAAGGGTGGGATGTCCTCAACTTATTTGATATTGTCCGCTTATATGAAACCCGTGACGGTAAAAATGGCATTCCCGGTAAAACGACAATGAAAGAAGCACAGCTTATCGGTCGTGGCGCTCGTTACTGCCCTTTTAAAATTACAGAAGAACAGGAAAAATATCAGCGTAAATATGATAATGATATAGATAATCCACTTCGAATTTGTGAAACACTCTATTACCATTGTTGGAATGAGCCTCGTTACATAAGCGAATTGCATGCGGCTTTGCGTGAAATCGGTATTGACTTGGACAAAACCGTAACAAGAAATTATGTACTTAAAGATGAATTTAAGAGCGATGATTTATACGAAAACGGATATGTTTTTGTAAATAAACGCCTTTTGAAAAGTCGAAATGAGGTTATAGGATTGTTGCCGTCTGTAAGAGATAGAGTTTTTAATATATCTATTGCTACCGGGCGTTCCGGAGAAGATGTCATTATGGATGAAAACTCCTCACAAGATAACAATTCAATTACTTTTTCTTATAAGACAACAATAGGCGAGATTGCAAACATAAATTACGCAATTGTTTATAAAGCCTTGTGTAAATATAATGTTTTCAAATTTAACATATTAAAATCCTATTTCCCTAATTTAAAGTCAACAAGAGAATTTATTTATGACGGTAATTATTTGGGAAGTATTAAACTGCATATTACATCAAAATATGAAGTTCCCACTGCCGATGTTTTATACAATGCCTGTTTGAGGGTTGTCGGATATGTTGCCGAGAGTATATCGGGTATCAAGGAAACATATGAGGGAAGCAAAAAATTCACAGCAAGATATATTCAAAGACAAGAGATGCAATTATACAGATCCACACGATGGCGGAGTTGGTGTGTCACAAAATGATAATAGCGTTCCTATAGCCTGGAAAATGGATCTATCAAAAGAAGATTGGTTTGCTTTTGAAGACAATTATGGCACAAGTGAGGAAAAATCTTTTGTTGCATACTTTAAAACATATGTTGATGATTTAAAAGGCAAGTATGATAAGGTATATCTTGTTCGCAATGAACGCCAACTTGTAATCTATTCATTTGACGGCGGTGAACGCTTTGAACCTGATTATCTTCTTTTCTTGCATAAACAAAAAAATGATATCTATGAGCAATTACAAGTTTTCATTGAGCCCAAAGGAGCACATCTTATCGACAAGGATCGTTGGAAGGAGGATTTTCTTCTACAACTTGAATCTAAAGCAATCCCTGTAACAAAATTTGCGGATGACAACAAATATAAAATTTGGGGGTTCCATTTCTTTAACGGAGATGAGCGTTCTGTTGAATTTGATAATGATATGATAAAATTATAAAACCATTTTTTCGGTGATAACGGGTCTTAGGGTATCTCTAACGAGGTGTTTGCAGCATAGCTGCCCAAAAACACACTGCCTGCTGTTGTTTCACAACGAAGCGAAAGCAACCGATTTGGACAACCTTTCCATAATTGGTATGCTTGCTGAGATTGTGCAAAAAGCGGGCAGTTTACCGTTTTGATAACCTAATGGTCTGCTCACAAAGATTATACATTTTAATCTCACAAATAAAATTAAGGCACAGCCTACGGTATTTTTCTCCGTAAGCTGTGCCTTTTTCTCATCTATAAATCACTTGTTCATTAACGATTTCTGTTGCAAGATTTGAAATAAAATTAATGCATAAAGTATTGAACCACAAATATTTTTTTAGTTTTAATTTATCCGTCCTAACAGGAACAGCCTGCCGTTATAGAATTAATATGAAATTATTTCATAGCCGTCATCGGTAACAAGCACCTGAATTTCCCATTGTGCAGACGGCTTGCCGTCTTTTGTATAAATGGTCCAGCCGTTCTTATCATCAACATAAATATCGGCTTTGCCCATATTTATCATCGGCTCAATAGTAAATATCATTCCCGGCACCATAAGCATTTCCGTGCCCTTGGTCGATACATAGCTAACCCACGGATCTTCGTGAAATTCAAGTCCGATTCCGTGACCGCCCACTTCCCGGACGACAGAATAGCCCTTGCTCTTGATAAAATCATTTACAGCCTGTCCCATATCTCCGAGAAAGCCCCAAGGTTTTACCTGCTTTAATCCTTCGTAAATGCAGTCTTTGGCCGCTTTTACCAAGGCTTTGTTTTCCTCGCTCACATCTCCGATACAAAACATTCGTGATGAGTCCGAATAGTAACCGTTGAGATTTGTGGAAACGTCAACATTTACTATGTCGCCGTCCTTAAGAATGATATCCTTTGACGGAATACCGTGGCATACTTCGTCGTTGATTGAAGTGCACACGCTTTTTGGAAATCCTTCAAAATTAAGCGGTGCGGGAATACCGCCCATTTTGTATGTAATATCATTTACCCAGTCGTTAATTTCTTCGGTTGTAACGCCTGCCTTTATATGTTCGGAAACATAGTCAAGAACAGCAATGTTAATTTTGGCGCTATCTTTTATCTTTTCAATCTGAGCCTTGGTTTTAATAATAGTGTGATCGGGCACTTCAAATCCCTGAACTTCATATTCCTCAATTTTTTCATCAAAATCAATGTGGCATTTTTTATATTTTTTTCCGCTGCCACACCAGCATTCATCATTTCTGCCCGGTTTATCCATAAATATGTCTCCTTGTATTTAATTTCAATTTATTATATCACTTTGCAATGATTTCTACAATATATATTTTTTAATAAGAGCAACGCTCTGTTTTGCTTGTAGGTACAGTTGCACTTAAATTCTTGCCAATATAAACAGTTTGATGTATAATAACAGTAATATATCACCTTTAAGCAAGCATATTTATGTCAGAGGTGATTATATGAATTACAAAAAGACGTTTGCCGTGTTTTCTTGTGTGATAGTGTTTGCGGTATCGTTTATTATGATAATGTCAACAGCGGTCAACATCAAAATGAACGTATCAAATAATGCTGTAAAAACTTTGCCGAACGTTATAATTGACGCAGGTCACGGCGGAGAAGACGGGGGAGCTGTCAGCAACGGCGCTGTTGAAAAGGATATTAACCTTGCAATTTCCGATGATACGGCAGACTTTCTTACCTTTATGGGATTTGATGTTACAAAAACACGCACTGATGACAACGCTTTATCCGACGACGGCGACACGGTTCACAAACGAAAGGTGTCGGATATGAAAAAGCGTCTTGAAATGTTTAATTCTTCGGACAATAACGTAGTTATAAGTATTCATCAAAATAAATTTACCGAGAGTCAATATCACGGGACTCAGATATTTTATTCACCAAACAACAATAACAGCAAGCTCCTTGCCGAAAATATAAAATACTCCGTAAAGGCTCAGCTACAGCCTGACAACGAAAGAGAATGCAAGCCTGCCGACAGCAGTATCTATCTTTTGCATAATGCAACAACGCCTGCTGTCATAGTTGAGTGCGGTTTTATTTCAAACAGTGAGGAATGTAAAAATCTTATGTGCGAGGATTATCAAAAACAAATGTCTTATGCAATAGTAACGGGATTTTTGGATTATTGCAATTCATATTAGGAAGTGAAAAGAATATGGCTAAAATAAAAAGTGTTTACATATGTTCCGAGTGTGGCTATGAGTCGCCCAAATGGTACGGGAAATGCCCCTCCTGCGGCGAATGGAACACTATGAATGAAGAGATAAAGGAAAGTGCAAAAACGCCGTCTGCGGCTAAATCTCGCAGCTTTTCAAGCTATGGCAAACCGCTTGCGATTGATGAAATCTCAACCGAAGATGAGTATCGTTACAATACAGGCAGTAAAGAGCTTAACAGAGTCCTCGGCGGGGGAATAGTAAAGGGCAGCCTGATATTACTTGGCGGTGATCCCGGAATCGGCAAATCAACCGTTCTGATGCAGATATGCCAGTTTATGGGTGATACTCTAAAGATACTGTATGTTTCGGGCGAGATTTCGAATTTTACTTTGCATAAAGCGTCAGGGCATATATATTTCACGCTGAAGGACGAAACGGCTTCAATAAAATGCGTTATGTTTGCAGGCAATGCCCGCAGTCTTGACTTCACTCCGTACAGCGGTCAGAGCGTGATCGTTCACGGAAGCGTGAATGTTTATGAGCGTGACGGAGCTAATCAGATTTATGTCACTGATATGATCGAAAGGGGACAGGGCGAGCTTGCTCTTGCGTATGAACAGGCAAAGCGTGAGCTTGAGGCAGGCGGATACTTCAATAAAAAGCGCCCCATACCGAAACAGCCGAAAAAGGTTTGCCTTATAACCGCTGAAAAGGGTGCGGCGCTTCAGGATATGCTGAATATCATTGCAAGACGAAGACCTATACTGGAAGTGGTTTTTATTCCCGTAACGGTACAGGGAGCATACGCACCGTCAACTCTTATCAAAG